>JACCDR012700334.1_pt1 | contig 138931 bp, 224 predicted proteins | sample 7446431 | NCBI WGS metagenome assembly JACCDR01 (sample SAMN15323443, study PRJNA562643) | freshwater metagenome | isolation source: river surface water | place: USA:Blue River Watershed | collected 2017-08-17
CTGAACATCCATCCGAGATCGTGCGGCCCCGGGTCGATGCTCGCGCCGTGAACGATGCCGGGCGCGTTGGGGTCCATGCCGTCGGCCCGGCGGCCGTCGGCCAGCTCGCGGAGCGTGATGCACGTCCACGTGTAGTCGTCGCCGGGCGTGTCATCCTCGTCTCGCTCGCGGATGTCGGCGAGGTACCGCCACGCTTCGCGCGGCGTGTCGAAAACGGCCGGGTCTCCCTCCGGCAGGTACCCGGCCATGTTGACGGTTGCGACGTACGGCATTGCGTCTCCTTTACAGGGCTAGCGCGATCAGCGCGCCGACGATCACGAGCACGGGCAGGGACGCGGCCAGCACATCGGCGAAGCGCTCACGTCCTGCCAGCGGGGTCCGTCGCCGGTTCACTCGTTGACCCCGGCGAGGTACGCGGCCAGTGCGCGCAACGCGTCGGCGTCGTCGCCGGGGTCGGCCGTCGCGAGATCGGCGGCCAGCTCGCGACCGATTAGGGTCTCTCCGTCGTCGTCGGCCAGCAACGTGCCGGACGTGGCGAACGCGGTGAACCCGTGGTCACGCGGCGACGCGTACCACGCCGCGATCTCGCGGGCCGTCTCGACGTGGATAACCTGCCCGGTCTCGCGCCACACGGTCACCTGCACTTCGATGTGCTCGGTCGTATTGTCGGCCGGGGCGTTCTGTGTGTCCCACGGGGGAACGTGCTTTCCGATGCCGCGCATGTTTGCTCCTCGGTAGTGGCAGCTTGTGAGAGGAACGGTAATCCGGAGGAGTCCCCCGGATTACCGGCCGATCGGGTGAGTTACTCGGTGACCATGTCCCGGCCGTCCGGCCGCTTGAAAGAGACCACGCGGAAGCCGGAAGCCATGCGCGAGAAATTCCCGTCAATCGCACCGTACATCGTCTGTGCAGCGTGGTCGGCGGCATCGTCGGCGAGCGCCTTACCGGTGAGACCGGTTCCGTACGCCTCCTCATAAACGGCCGTGTCCACTTCGACCATGACGGTAAAGGGCAGTTTCATTTTCACGGGTGATCACTCCTCGGTGTCGGCAGTGTGTCAACGGTGACAGTCGGCCGGACGGCAATACTCCCCCGATCGGGTACGGCCGTCCGGCCGATGTGGTCACGGCAGGTTGCGACCCCACCATGCCGGCGGCGGCCCGGCGGCCTGCCCGCTGATCATGTTGAACGCGTGTTCCATCACGCGGAGTTCTCGGTACGCCTCCCGGGCCGTCTTCCCGATGTGCCCGGCAAACTCTCGCCCGGCGTACTTCCCGAGGTACAGGCGGAAACTGATTCCATTCGTGTAGCTGCCCGGTTCCAAGTACCAGCCCTCGGTGTCGAGCCCGGCCAGCGCGGCGGCCGAGTGCATCCACCCGAACGCGTTCCTGACATCGGCTTTCGTGATGCGGTCCGACATGGTGTGTCCTCTCTCGTGACAGACTCTTGCTGACAAGTGGAACGGTAGAGCGCGCGGAACCGGCCGACATCCCCCGATCGGTTGGACGTCGGCCGGGCCGTGTCAGCGCTCGTTCAGTTGCGCGTACTCCTTCCTCTCGGCGAAGTGTTCGACGGAGTGCACGTACGACTGCAAGCCGCTTCCGTCCACTTTGTGGTAACGGTCTCCGCTCATTTCCTGCGCACGGCGGAAGTTGCGGACGTACATGGTCGGCACGCGCAAGATGCCGGCGATACGCAGGGCGTACCCGTGATAGTCGCCCTCGGCGAGGTACCCGGCCGAACCGTTCAGGTCGCGTAGGCCGCGCTCGATCTTGCCAAGCGTGTGGGCGATCGCGCGGGCGTGCTCGGTGGAGTCGATCCGGTTGGGGCCGTAGGAGTGCCCGAGACCCCATACCCGGCCGTTCTTGTATGGCCCGAAGTTGTCACGGTCGCCGACGTACGCGGTGATTTCGAGATCAGCGAGGTGCGCGATGCCCTCGGAGTCTCCAAACCGACTCTGCCAGGAAATGCCGTACAGGTCTCCGTCCTCCTGCGGGACGACGAACCGGCCGACGATGCGTCGGATGTCGTACACGTTCTCTGTCTGCACGAGCAACGCGACGTTGGGCTTCTTCTTCGCTGCCATGGTGAACACTCCTCACGGTGGCAGTGGCGATCGGCTGACAAGTGCAACGGCAGGCCGCGTGCTACCCGTGACTAATCAGCCGAACAGGTAGCGCGCGGTGTCCGCTAGTCGAACAGGCCGTCGATGCGCGCGGCGGCGACGGCGGCGGCGATGTCGTCCGCTTCCGTGCTCTCGTCGGAGTCGGCGTACGTTCCGCCGGCGTACCTCTCGGCGTGGATGGTGTTGGACTCCACCCGGGACGTCCAGACGAGGATGCCACCGTCAACACCGGCCGGGAGGTTCGGCGAGTGGGAGAGCAGACGCGTGTCAATCTTCAGGTCGTCGGCTTGACCAACCGAGAGGGTCGGCAACGCGTCGATCTCGCGGTAAAGCGTCGGGTCGTACATGATGACTCCTCGTGCTGGCAGTTGCGGTGACAGATTCGATCGTGCGCGGCAACCGGCCGCGGAATTACCGGCCGACCGGGCTAGTCCTCGGGCCACTCGTCGCCGGACTCGTACGTCTTGCCGCACGTCTCACACTCCACGAGGGACGACGACGTACCGGCCGCAACCTGCCGCGCACGCTCCTCCGCGACCCCGGCCACGTCCTCGTCGTTCACGTACATCATTCCGGCTACCCATGTGTGACGGCCCGGCGCACAGTACATAGCGGTTCACTCCTCCGTGCTGGCAGCGACTCGAACACTTACGAATGTACGCGGCACACTATCGCACATTATCAGCCGAACGGCCGACCCCGCCGACTCTGCCGGCGGGGTCGGTTGGTCACTCCGTGACGTAGCCGCGCGAGACGGCGGCGAGGTAGGCCGCGCCGAGACCGCACGACTCGTCGGCGTTGACGTACCCGCCGATCAGTTGGCCGGTGTGCTTGGCACCGTCACGCATCGCGTCGGCGAGCGTGTAGGACGTCGTGACGTCCAACTCGATCGCGGCCAGCTCGGTACGCATCGCGTCGATGGCCGGGTGCGTGATGGCCGGGTTGATTTTCTGCATTGTGGACATCCCTTCAGGGGTTGCGGTCGGACGGCCGGACGGCCGCCCGGGTCGATGTGTCAGGCAGGGAACCGGAGGTCGGCGTCGAGAGTGTCAAGCCAGTCAGCGATACGCTCACGCGACCAGCGGTAACGGTCGTTCAGCGAGATGATCCACGTCGAGATCTCGCCCGTCTCGCCGGTGACCGGGTGCTTGACCTCGGTCGAGAGACCCGGCAGGACTCGTGCGAGCTTGTGCGTCACCTCGGAACCGAACACGGCCGGTTTCTGCGGCTTGCTCGGTGGCATGTACCCGGCCGACCATGGCGACGACGAGTAATAGGGTTTGTACCCGGCCGTCGTGGCACTGCCACCACTCACTGGCACGTCGTCGGCCGTCCCGACGTACGTCCCGGTCACATCGACGATCCACGCATCGTGCGGGTCGATCGTGATGGGCTTCGGGTTACTGCCGTAGTCGAACCGGCCAGCGCCGTTGCACCGGTAACACTCGCCATACTTCAAGCGGCCAGCACCCATGCACGAGCGGCATTTTTGAACACGTGCCGGGGTCCGGTCCGTCTCGTCGGTCCCGACGATCAGTCGGCCGGTTTTCGTGGTGTAGAGCCCGCCCCGGATCGGTGAGAAGTCGTACATGCGCTTTTTGGTGGTGATCGTGTTCCACCCGTCCATGAACAGGATGAACCGGCCGTCACGCTTGTACGTCACGATCGCGGTGTCGTGAAAGACTATGGCAATCGTGTCGTCGTCGATCCGGCGCATCATCGTGTTGGGATTGATCCGGCGCGATGTCTTGGCTCGGCCGCCGGCGAGGTATGCCTCGGCCTCGGCGAACGCGTCGGACCACGAGCCCTTGTCGTGCCAGTTGTTGGCGGACGGCCGGAACGTGCGTGCCATGATGATTCCCCTTAAGCGTTAGCGGGAGCGGTGTTGCGGTGATGTCAACAAACGTAGCGTGCTCAACTATCGCACATTATCGTCCGTTCGGCCGATGATCGGGGATCGGCACTAAGAGCGGAGCGTGACCCCCGGCCGATCCCCGAACCCTCCGCGTCCACGGGCCGGTACCCATGAGTGAACGGGAAGCACATGTCACCCTATGCGGCCACCCTTGTGCGGCGTGGAGAGCATCGCCCGCATCACGGTCGCAATGAGTGCGTCCGTCTCGGTGCGCGTCCTGCACTTACCGGCCAACTCAACGAGCGGGGCCATGGCCGCATCGAGCGCATCGGCCTTGACCGCATTCGCGTGGTCGCGCGACAACTGATAGTGCACCCGGGCGGCCCCGTCGGCGCGCGAGTACTCCAGGCGCTCATCGTCGCCGGCGTACTTCCCCGTCCATGTCGGCTCCCCGAACCGCGTGACCCGCTCCCCGCGCGCCACTTCGACGTTGTAGATACCGCCGATGACGTACTTACGGCCGGTGCCTCTCGTCCCGTAGTAAAGCGCGCCGTTGTCCTCGGTGGCCCCGGCCGGAAGCCACATCTCGATGAACTTGTCACTCTTGCTCAAGCGCACGCCGCCGAACGTCCACGGCTCGATGGCGCGGATGCGGGTGTCGTCGTCAGGCATCGGAAACTCCTCGGTCGTGGCAGCTTGTGTGATGACGAATGTACGTGGTGCACCACGGATGATTACCGGCCGTACGGATGGGTCCTACTCGTACTCGTAGCGGACGTTAGCCTCGGCCTCCTCGATCGTGCGGCCGGTACCGGCGGCGGCCCACATGCCCTGCGGGTACTCCCCGTTGTCCTGCCTCAGGTCGCGGACGGTGCCCTCCTCGGTGTCCTCAATGACGATCTTGCCGTCCTGCCAGTGCCCGAAAAACGTCCACGTCTTGATCGGGTGACGGTTGATCGACCAGTGCTCGGCGTCGTATCCGGCGTCCACGAGCGCGGCCAGAGCGCGGGTCTCGTCGTCGAACGGGCCGATCGGCTCGGCGTCGGTGGAAACCTCGGGGCGCGGTTCGACCCAGTACTCGAATTCCTCCTCGTCGTCGATCGGCTCGCCCGGGTAGACACCGGCAATGTGGTCCGACACCACGCCGGCAAGAGACTCGAACGAGTCGCTGATCTCGACGTCGCACAGTCGGGTCTTGCACGTCCGGCAGTTGAGCGCGTACTCGTCCTCGACAACGATGTCGTGGTGAGACGTCGGCAGGGCCTCGGTCAATAGGTGGCCGGGGATCTCCTCGTCCTTGGCGGGTACCCACACCTCGACGTTGGACTCCAGTGTGCGGCCCATGGCCCGGTCGGGAACCCCCTCCGCCTCGGCCGTCTCGGCGGCAGTCTCCTCGTCCTCGGCTTCGGCGTACCACGTGCTTCGGGTCGTGATGTCGGCGTGCATTCGGAAGATCGGCATGATGCGGGCTCCTCGGTTGTGGCAGCGATGAGTGAACCGTAGCGGGCGGCAACCATCGCGAATTACCGTCCGAACGGGTGATCAGCGAGCGGCGAATACGGTCTCGCCGCCACCCATGACGACGCGGACCGGGGTCGTGTGCTCGGCCGACTGCACGGACTCGTCGGCCGTGTCGAAGTGGGTCGAGATCGTGAGCACACCGCGCTTGAAGTACACGTAGACCTGGACGCCGGCGATCTCCACGCAGGGCAGCGAGCCCTCCTCGTCGAGATCCATGGGGAGGAAGCGGGCGGCGAGGTTGAGCACCTCGTCACGAGCCTCGGGGTCGTTGTCCTCGGCCATGCTCACGGCCTCGGCGATCAGGTCCAGCGCGCACCCGATGAGGTGCTCCTCGGCGTTGTCCTCGGGCACGTCGAATCCGCCCACCACGGCGTCACCCAGCTCGATGTCGTTGCGGGACGCGGTCACCGAGATGAAGTACTGCTCGGGTTCGCGGTCACGTTTCATCTCGGTCATGACGTAGCTCGTGGCGAGCCGGTACGCGTCGTGCCGGGCCATGCCGGACTCGCGCAGAGCCTTGACGTGCTGGCCGATCGACGTCATCGGGTGGTACCACCGCGAGGTGTTCCACCGGTCGTTGCGCCACTTGGGGTTCTCGACCGCGCCCTCGGTCCAGGTGTCGTCGAACGAACCCATGAGAATCGGGTCGTCCTCGTGCTCGACCTTGACGACGATCTCGTACCGGCCGACGGTGCCCTCGCCAAGAACGGTGGTGTAGGCGCTCGAACCCCATGCGATGTCGGGGTAGACCGCGGCCGGGTCGTTCTTCGCCCACTCAAGGGCGATCTTCGCCGGGGCGGCCGTCTCGCGGCGGAAGCGGCGGTAGCGGTTGAGGACGGTGGTGTCCATGGTGGCCCCTCTCAAGGCGGCGTCGGTGTGATGCCACAACAATATGCGGCAGTAGAGCGTGCAATATCAGCCGTTCGGTCAGGCCGGGCTCGACGCGACGTGCACCTCGTCGCCGATGACGGCAACCTCGTCCACCTCGTACCACGTGTCGGTGGAGTCCACGCCCCGGTCGCGGAACGTGTCGGCGTCGGTCAGGTCTTCGACGTCGATCATGCCGCGCGGCGTCTCGACCTGATAGCCCGTGTAGTAGATGGCACATCCGTCCCCGTCCTCGTGACCCGCCGGCGACTCGTCCTCGGTGACCGGCTCGGCCTCGGTGAGGCGGGCCTTGACTGCGGTGACCACTTCGACGCCGGGATCGGTGCGGTAGACGGACACGATCAGGCGGCCGTCGTCGGTGCGGGTGAATGAGATGAGTCCGCCGGGTCCGCCGGGGGTGCCGTCGTTGAACTCGACGATGCGCTCGGTCTTCTTGTTGGTGAAGTGGTCAGCGACGCACTTGAGGGTGACGCGGGGACGGGCCATGTGATGCTCCTCGGTCGTGGCAGCTCGGTTGCTGTCCCACAAACTTATGCGGCAGTGTGCCGTGCATTTATCAGCCGTTCGGACGGGACCTAGCGGTGGCGGAAGATGCCCGCCACCACGAGGAAGCCCACGAAGACGTAGAACAGGAGATCCATCGTGGACGGCCGCTCTAGTGGTAGTACTCGAACGGGCAGCGGGCCGACGGTGCCGGGGTCATCGACGTCGAGATCGCGTCGTCCCACGAGCGCCCGCAGGTGCCGCAGGTGACCACGTCCTCGGCCTTGGCCCGCTCCTCGGTCGTCAGCGCTTTGACCTCGTAATCGGCTGGCACGTCGGGCATCATGAGCCAGATCCGCTCTTCCTGAGTCAGGCTGCTGAACCGGTGCGGGAAGCGGGGGTCTCCGTCCCGTCCGGTGCCGTCCCGGCCGATGCGCTCGGCCTCGTCGAAGCTCAACTCGCGGTCCTTGCGGGCGTGCCTCCATTCGCCGTCCGGGCAGTTGAAGTCATCGTCAGCCGTCCACCACAGGTTTCGCAGGAAGGTCACCGGGAGACCGCAGCGCAGACAGGGACCCGGCCGCTCGTCGTCCATCTCGACCTGCCAGCTCGGCCAGTAGACGATGGTGCGTTTGCCCATCGAGTCCAGCCACGCGTCCCCGGCGATGGCGAAGGGCTCGTCGCTGATCTTGACCAGTGCCGCGCCGATGCCGATCAGGCCGGTCGTGCTCTCGACGACGATGCCGATGCACGTGGAGTCGCCCCGCATGCCCCGGCCGACGTAGTCCCGGCGGGCGCTGGCCTCGTCGTCGATGACGTCGTGCTCGATCAGCTCATCGACCAGCGCGTTCCATTCGTCCTCAGTCAGGTTGTCCATGGTGCGTGTACCTCCTCGGTAGCGGCAGGTTGTTGTGGACGACGGTAGTGCGATGGTTGAGCGTTGTCAACCATCGCACTTATCAGCCGTTCTATATTCTTTGCTTCGTCCCGCTCGCCGGCAGACTCCCGTCAGCTCTGGACTTCCGCCGACACGATGCTGAACGTGCCGTCGCCGTGCTCGGCCCACAGGTTCTCCATGGCCTCGTGGTCGCCGTCCGGCCGGGGAACGCCCTCCGGCCAGTGCTCACGCATCGTGTCGTGCATGGCGTCGGCGGCCACGGCCTCGCTCACGTGCGCCGTGACGTTGGTCCCGTGCCGGTGGTCCCAGGTAAGGATGTGCACGGTCGGCGGGCGGTACTCGGCGGCCGGGACGACCTCACGGGCGATCCGGGTGACGCGGACGATCAATGCGCCCCGGGCGTCCAGGTAGGCGATACGGCGGCGTGCTGCGCCGTTGGTCGGCTCCTCGGTGATGTAGGGCTCGCTCCCGGCCGGGTCGTCGGCGTGCCGGTAACGGATCTCGATGACGTGCTCGATCATCGTCTGACCTCCTCGGTTGTGGCAGGTTCGGTGCTGGCTCCGACGTTAGGCGGCCGGTCGCCGCGGATTATCCGTCGTTCGGGCGGCCCTTACCGAGCGGTCGGCTGGAGAGCACCCGGTAGAACGCGCTGTCGCCGTACCGTCGCTTGTGCTTGCTGCATCCCTTGAGGGTCAACGGTTCGTCCGAGAGAGGTTTGCCGGTCGCCGGATCGGCTGGCAGGACGGTGTACTCGACGGTTGCGGCCTGTAGACAGAAGCGGTGTGCGCCGTCGCAGCGCTGGCCGCGCCGGTCGAGAGCTTCGAGGCGGTCTTCCTTGGTCCCGAGGTAACGCGCGGGCATCGCGGACTCCTTCGTTGGTAGCTAGTCAGGTCCTTCAAGGGTAGAACGGAAATCGGCCGGCAGATGACCGGCCGATCCGTTGGAGATAACCAGGACTAGTGGTCGGCTCGGTACGCCCGCTCGATCACTCGTGCCGCCTGCTTGGTGTCCTGCGGGTCGCCGATGTCGAAGTACCGGCCGATCTCGCGATCGAAGTACCGGGCCACCCACTTACCCGGCGTGCCGATGTCCTCGGTGACGATGGTCTCGACGTCACCCGTGCCCGCCTCTTTGGACTGATACGCGCCGAACGCGTTGACCACCCGGTTGATCGAGATCCGCTGTGCGCTCGATCCGTAGGCCCAGCGGTGGCTCCTGCCGGTGCGGTAGCGGTACGCGCCCCAGCGGTACATGCTGCCGTCCTTGTGCGCCGAGACGAACTCGGCCACTCGGTCGTCTCCCTCCCCGGTGACACCGAGGAACACGACGTGCTCGAAGGTGGGCTCGCGACTGCCGCCGCGCTCCAGCTCGACCTCGATGATCGAGCCGATGTCGAGCTTGTCGAATCGCAGCACGCTCACAGGGCACGCTCCCGGCGGTCCCGCTGGTCGGCGGCCGACTCGACGGCGGAGAGGAGAAACTCGCCGATGGCGGTCTTCTGCCGGCGAAGGCTCGTCAGCTCCTCGTCCATGGCCCGCTCCCGGTTGCCGACGTGACGCAGCGTGGCGGCCAGCGCGTCGAGCTTCTCGACGAGTCCGGCGACGGTCTCGAATCCGGCTCCGACGTAGAGTCCGCCCGCGTAGGGCATGCGACTGAACGAGTTCTTGATCTCCTGCTGCAGCTTGCCGGACAGGACGTCGTCGGTGAGCTGCGGCTGCACCCATTCCGGGGCGTCGCCGTCGGACCAGCGCCAGGTCGCCTTGCCGTCGCCGGTACCGAGATGGAGCTTGATCCCGGCATCGATCAGCGGGCCGCGGATGATGCTGCGCTCCCATTTGCCGTCGACCCACTTGACGTCCATGAACTTGGGCCGGAACGCCTTGGTGTGGTCGGCGTCGTCGTAGTAGACGATCTCGTCGGTGCCGTCCAGGTAGAACGTGCGGACGGTGATGTCCTTGGTGAGCTTGGTAGTCGGTGCAGTGGTCGCGTCAGTCATGACGGTGACCCCTTCCGTGATAGCGGGTTGCCGCACTGCGGCGATGGAGAAACCATATGTGTAGCGGTGGAGCGCGGTCAACTAGTCTTTTCGGCTAGTACGTGGTCGCCGCATCGCGGGTGACCGTCGTGTTCACGCCCATGTCCGACAGGTACCCAGTGATGAGGTCCTGTGCCTCGCTCTTGACGAACAGCGCTGCCTGGGCGTTGTTCTCGGCCAGAGCCAGCTCGCGCAGCGCGGGTAGCCGCTCGGCCGGTACGTCGATGGTGAAGTCGACCCGGATTCTCATGCGGTGTCCTCGGGCGACATTGTCTCGGCCACGGTCAGCAGCGTGCGGGCGGCCCGGTCGAGACGCTCGGCCTGACTTCGCCGGCGAGCCTTGACGCTGGGCGCGAGTCGCTGTGCGTCCACCCGGATGCGGTGTGCCCGGTCCTTGAGGTCGGCGATGACGGCGTCGTACTGCTCGCGGCTGGCCATCAGTCGGCGACGTGGCTGGCAGCTCGGTCGCAGTTGCCGTGCTCGTCCAGCGGCCGGTCGCAGGTGCCGACCCCGGTGCCCTTGTGGGCCAGCGCCTCGCACCGCTTGATCGCCCGCCTTCCGGCTGCCGTGATGGCCGAGGCGGAACTGCCGGGCACGGGCACGATGACACCCTTCTCCTGCAGCGAGACCACCGTCGGGTAAAGCGCTGCGGCGTCCCAGATGCGCGGCCCGTCGGCGTAGGTGGCGAGCAGTCGCCGTTCTTCGCCGTCCAGCTCGATCGATTCGGTCACGGTGCTTGCTCCTTAGTTAGGGGGAAAGGATGATCCGGCCGACGGGAAATCGGCCGGATCATTTTCGTCAGGGTTTGTCGATCCAGTCGATCAGGTCTTCGAGCCCGAGCAGGCTGTCGGTGGTGCCGATCAGGGTGTCGTTTTCAGTGTCGAAGACCTGGTACTGGCCGTCACGTGCGGTGATCCGAGCGCGCTTGCGGCTGGCCCGGCTCCGGAGTGTCGAAAGTGTCATGAGCTGCCCTCCCTTCACCCGAGACGCTAGTCGGACAGTAGAGCGTTGTCAACCTATGCACTTACTATGAGTTACGCCGGCGGAGTTCCCCGGTCAGCCCTTGGCGAGCTGGAGAAGCCCGGCTCCGACGAGCCCGGCCGCAAGCGCGCCCATCGAGAACAGCCCGCAGAATTCGGTGTAGGAGTTGGCCTCGTGGGCGACACGGAACCCGGCGTAGACCCAGCCTCCGAGGATCGCCGCCGAGCCCGCCACGAGGACGCCGCCGAGCAGGACGTTGAGGACTCGGCCGACGTACGGGATCGCGGTCAGCCCGCCGAGCACCGAGAGGATGCCGTACCAGACGGCAAGGCTTGCTCCGACGCCGACCGCCAGGCAGAGCGCCAGCCACACGGTGATGATCCCGCCGCCGAGTATCTCGCCGATCATGCCGCGGCCGTGGCCCGGTCGTACGCGCCCTTGACCGTGGAGGCGTACCACTGCACACCGCCTTGCGGGGTGGGTGTGTTCGAGTCGTTGAGGAACCCGGCGATGTAACGGAAGCTCTGCCCTTCCTCGCGCGCCATCACGATGAGGTCGAGGATGTCCTGCGGCAGGACGGCTGGACGGCCGATGCGCACGCCTTGCGCCTTCTTCTCGGCCAGGCCGTCCCGGGTGCGCTGGCCGATGATCCGCCGCTCGTACTGCGCGAACACGGCCAGGATCGAGGCCATCATCTCGCCGGTCGGGGTGGACAGGTCCAGGCCGATGTCCAGGGCGATGAGGTTGAACCTGCCCTTCTGGGCCATGGACATGATCTGGGCGAAGTCGAGCAACGAACGGGTCATCCGGTCGATCTTGCTGACGATGATGCCGCGCGCTTGGCCGGCAGCAATCGCTTCGAACGCCTTGACCAGGCCGGGCCGGTTGGTGTCCTTGCCCGAGTACCCGGGGTCGGTGAACCACAGGTGCTCGGGCACGTCGTACTCGCGGTACTCGACCTCGCGCCGCATTGCGGAGAACTGCGCGGGCAGACCGGCTCCCTCGTCGGCCTGCTCGACGGTGGACACCCGGCCGTAGGTGCAATAGCGGTTGGCCGGGCAGGTGAACTTGATCGGCTTGGTGATCTCGATCATCGGGTCATGTCCTTTCCGCACCAGTCGCAGTAGTCCGAGCGCCCCTTTTCGTGCCCGGCTGCGACACACACGAGACGGCCGAATGCGTTCTGTACGCGCAACGGCTTCCCAGGCCGCCAGTCCCACCACCGGTGCATCAGAGCCTGTCGCCACTCGCTCATGACGTGCTCCTCGGCCAGAGCCGGTCCAGGCCGAACCGGATGCGGTCGTACTCCGCGAAGCCCTCGCCGCCGCCCTCGGCAGGGAACAGGGTCCACAGCCAGTTGATGTCCTGGATGCCGATGTGTGCGGTGGTCCGGCGCTGGTGCTCGGTGCCGTCGGGCTTGCGGCCGAAGTACATGACTTCGAGGCGGGCTCCGTTGTTGTTGACGTGCATGACGACCTCGTCGATGCGCACGTCCTGCGGCAGCAGGAATCCGTTGCTGGTCTTGATCTTGGACAGCCGGTCGAAGTCGCTGTGGTCGAAGAGCACGGTGATGTGGAAGTCGATGCGTTTCACCGCTGGCCCTTCTCGGCGAGTTCGTCGGAGTGTCGCTGTGCCCATTCCTTGGCCTCGGACAGGCGGCTGTGCTGGCCGCTGCCGTGCAGTGGTTCACCTCGGTAGAGCAGTGTCCACGAGCGGCGGATGCCGTTGCCGTAGCGACGGCCGGTGCCCTGGATCTGGAAGCGCTCGTCGTGTGACTCCCAGACCGACAGGCGGTCGCTGTTGAGGATCTGGGTCCAGATGAGCTTCACCGACGGCAGTGCAGCGTTGACGATGTTGGCGTACGGGTGCTCAGCCTCGCCGAGGACCCACTTCAGCGCCTCGTTGACCGAGTAGACGCCGAAGTGGAAGGTGTTGTTGCGCTTACCGCTGCCGGCGGCCTCGCTGAGCCGGTCGATCGCGGCCAGGATCTGCTCGCGGGTTCTCACTTGGTCCACGCCCGCTTGCGGGCCAGCCGCTGGGCGGCTCGCTTGGCCGAGGCGAGGGTGGCGAGCTGGTCGACGCCGCGTTCGGTCGGTGAGTCCACCCGCCAGGTGGTGCCGTCCTTCTCGATGGTCCAGGCACCGCCGGACGGTCCCATGGCGAAGTAGCTGCCGGACTCGGTCCGGCGGAAGGTCAGCAGGTCTGCGCCGTAGAAGCTCATCAGCGCAGGCCGAGCCGGGAGTGCGGGTCGGCCCACTCTTCGGGGACGTCGGGGTGCGGGCAGCGGGTCTCGCTGGGCAGCAGCAGCTCGTCGTGCTCCGGGCAGCGGTGCAGGTTGTGCTGCATCCACGGGCAGACCGCGAAGTGCTGGGCGGCGACGTAGACGGCCGGTCCGGCGGTGCTGCAGGACGGGCACTTGTCGAGCAGCGGACCACCGCCGGTTTGTGGCGAGGTGCGTGCGGGCTCGCCGTTGAGGCGGGCCAGGTCTTCCGGGCTGAAAGCCATGATTGCCGTACTCCTTGGTGAGAGGGTGTACGGCAACTATAAGTGCAGAAGTAGAGCGTCCGCAACCGCCAGGACTTTATCGCCCGGGTGTCCTGGGAGTCCGTTTCCGCAGCTCAGCGACGAATAGGCGGTGCTCGTCGATGGTGTGGCCGGGGCAGGCGTCGATGGTGAGTGGGGTGTAGATGATGAGCTTGCCGCAGATGCCGCAGGCGTAGGGGCAGTTCTCGTGCTCGCGGTCTTGGCCGCAGCCGGTGTCGACGTAGTACAGACCGCAGCCGGGGCATTGCAGGTAGCCGTCGCCGAGGTCGTTGGCGTCGCTCACCAGTCCCACCGGGCCAGCTTGGCGCTGCATCGGCCGCAGCGGGGCATGCGGTCGCGTTTCTCCCGCTCGCCTTGTGAGCCGGTGCCGAGCCAGGAGAATCCGTGCGGGTCGGTGCCGCACACGGCGATGAGGATGTCGGCGAACGGGCCGTAGCGTTCGATCGCGTGCACGACGTGCCCGAACTGGGTGTAACGCCGGTCGATCACGGCTCGTCCGCCGGGATCGGTGCGGTCAGGGGCCGGGCTCCCCAGCCGCGGCAGATCCCGTCCGGCCAGCTGTCGCCGGCGGGTAGGCCGTAGTGGCGGTAGACGCGACCGTCCATCATGAGTGATCTCTCCATGCGGCAGGTGGGGCAGATGCCGCGCCGGTTGGTCTTCTGGCGCGGGCTCACGGCTTGGCCTTGTTCTGGTCGGCGCGGAGCAGGTAGCAGAACTTGGAGCAGCAGTACGAGTCGATGTCCCAGAACCGGACCGGGTCGATCCACCACTCGTCGTCGAACCACCAGCCCGCCATCGGCGGGCTCTCACCGGCGAGCAGGTCGCGCTCGACGTCGTCGGCGTTGAACATCCAGGCGTCGGTCTCGACGCCGCACTGGGCGCAGGTGAGCGGCTTGGGTCGCACGGCCGGTCTCACTTCTCGTCCTTGTCGTGCTCGCAGCGGGGCTGGGCCTGGCAGTCCCAGGAGGTCTCCAGCCAGTGCTGGTCGACGCCACCGCGCACCCACCAGGCGTTATCACGCCAGTGGAAGGTTTCGGCCAGCATGACGATGGCGTCGAGGGTGCCCGCCTCGTGCAGCCGGCGAAGCAGGTCGCAGGGGCCGCAGCAGTGCGGGCAGCAGCCGGTCTCGAAGCCGGACTGGCTCTCCATCCACAGGTGGTTGAGGGCGAAGCAGACCATGAGACCCTGGTCTGCTTCGGCGAGTGTGGGCACGGGTGTCCTTTCAGGCTGTGCGTGAGGTCAGGTGCAGAGCCTTGGCGTTCTGCGGGCAGGTGTAGATGCGGATGGGCTTGCCGGTCTTGTGGGACAGGCGCAGCGCGCCGCGGAAGGCGTCCAGCTCGGCGCGGAAGATGTGCTTGCCGTCGTGCTCGCAGACGCTGTCCTCGTCCTCGCGCTTCTTACGCCCCCTGCTGTTAATCCTTCTGCTCACGGGCCGAGCAGGTTGGGGGCGACGTCAGCGTCGAGGTCGGTGACGGTGATCTGCACGAGGTCCTCACGGGCGAATCCCGGCTCCGGCGTGTCGAACAGCTCGTCCACCTTGGTCATGACGGCCAGGGGGTTGTCGCCCTCGACCGAGGGCAGGGTGAACTTGGCGATGGTCTCGCGGTCGCCCACGGCGAAGCACATCTCCACCTGGTACTTCGACACGGTGTTCTCCTTATCGCCAGCGGGGTCCGCGGCGGTGCCGCCGGGAGTACAGGTGCCGGATCTGGCGGATGCGTGGCCAGCGGTAGGGCGAGCAGGCCGGGCAGCCGACCGGGCCGAAGGACGCGAACTCCCGTCCACACGGACAGAGCACTACCATGCACAAGTCGACTCGGCAGGTCCGGTAGTCCATGGTCTCGTGCTGGATCTCCCGGCCGCATTGCTCGCACGTGGCCGGGGGCAGATCGGGGGCGATATCGTCGATCGTTCTCAGCTCGGAGAGCTTGACCACCTCAGATCGTCGCCTTGCCGGTGGTCGCGAGATCCCAGATCGCTTGAGCGGAGGCGATCCATCCGGCGCGGACGGTGTCGCTAAGATCAGCCCAGGCCGGGATGTCCTGGTCGTCATGGGTCTTGAAGCCGACCGTCCGGCCGTAGGCGGTGAAGGCGATCTGGCCGCGCGACTCGGGCGTGGTGGTGGTCATGTCGGACACTCCATGTTGATCGATAATAGTTATTACGTTAACTAGTGGCTGTGTAGTGCCATAGGAGCCCGGCGGTGTCCAAGCTGCCCTCGCGCACATGGGCGGCCGTGTCGTGCCGCTCCAGCGGGTTGACGCCGCACAGCTCGCAGCGGGGCAGCAACTGTTGCCGGCCGCACTCGGAGCAGGTCAGCGACGGCTCGTCGAGCGGATGCTCGTCGAGCAGCATCAGTACCTCGTGATCGTGGTGGGTGCGCCAGTCCGGGTTCCCGCCGTTGCAGGTCAGCGGGTGCCCCATGGTGACCATGGGCTCGCCGAGGGCGCGTCCGATGGCCTTGGTCTCGTCCTGGGTCAGTTCACGCAGGCTCACGCGACTCCTTCTCGGTGATCCCGGCCTGCCGGGCGCACTGTCCCGGGCAGATGTCCCACTTCTGGCCGTCGGTGTCCACGACGCAGGTGTCGGCGGTGAGCCGGGCGTAGCAGATTTCGCACATCGTTCCCCACTGCGGGTGATCAACGGTCACAGGTGGTGCCTCCCCCGGTGCCGGAGTTTGCGGATGATCGCCTCGAACGTGGTCTCGTCCCGGTGCCAGAACCAGTACCAGTGACGCCGCCACGCCTGCCGCCAGGCCGCTGACCATCGGCTCACCGGTTCGGCTCGCTCGACGGGAAGCCTTGCTCGGCGTTGAACCGCACCAGGTTGGGCACCAGCCGCGGATGGGCGATGGAGAACTCGTGCAGTTCCGCCAGCGTGGGCTCGCGCAGCACGGTCCCGAGAGGTCCGATCTCGAAGACGCTGACCTCACCGCAGGCGATGCAGATGGAGATGTCACCGCAGGACGGGGAGTCCTCGTCGTAGACCGGGGACGCCGCGTCGATCCTGTGCGCGCAGACCCGGCAGTGCAGGACGTTGTGCCGGTGGATGTTCACTCGCGCTCCCGCTCGATGTCGATCTTGGACTGACGTCGCTCCCGTCGGCGGGCTCCGCGTTTGACCTGAGCGCATACCCCGGCTCGCTGGGTGTAGCAGTAGAAGCGTCGCCAGCTCGTGAGAACGTCCTGTTCATCCCAGCCCTTGATCGGCCGTCGGTTCACAGCGGCTCCCCCGGGTCCTTGCGCGCGGTCTTGCCCGTGGTCTTGCGCCGGCGATTGCCCCAGGCTTCGGCCCAGGCGATGCCGGTCGCGCCGATCACGATCAGGCCGACCAGCAGCAGGCAGAACCACTGTCCACCGGAGATCTGATTCACCGGGCTTCTCCGATCAAGGACGGCCCAATGATGGGCGAGAGGGGACAGCACGCCAGGAACGCGACGGCGAAGAAGACGGCGAAGACGGGGTGCCCGTGGGTCAGGGCGTGGCCGACGCCGTAGCTGAGCATGAACAGGACGTAGATGTGGAAGACCACAGCGGCGAGTTCCCGCGCTCCGACCAACGCCCTGCTCCATTCAGCGCTCGGTGCCTCACGCCGACTCCTCGGCCAGAACCGTGCACGCGTGCAGCAGCACCACGTAACGCACCCGCTGGCGCTTGTCGCGCCCGTAGTGCTTAATCGGTGCCATCACCTTGCGGTTGGCGTGCCCGACCTTCCACGTCCCGGGAATCCAGCCCGCCTCGTCAAGGTCGAGGTCGGCGGCTAGCAGCGTGGCCTCGAACAGCATGCGCTTGGCGAACTTGGTGTTCATCCACTGCACCGGCCGGTGGCAGAAGTGGCACCGGAACACGCTCATCTCAGTCACCTGCCTACCCCGCATAGGTCGACGGATGGTCGACATGTACGTCACGGTAAGGCCCAACGACGGTCTCGGTCACTAGGTGACGTCACCCGTTCGAGGGATGCCGGGCGAACGAGGGCGGCGACGGCGACGGTTTCCGCGACACCCCAAGACGGCCTTGCGGCTTCGACGTGTCCGGGAGGGACATGCCACTCGCCCGGCATCCACCCGGGACAACGAGGGCGAGACTGCTGGCGTTACGGCGGCTGACCTGTGAGGGATGCGGCCGTGTCCTCGTCCTGCCTCCCCGCGTTCGGTCTCGGTAAGCGATCACCACCGAGAGGTTCCAACCGTGAAGTTCGTGGAGATGTCCAACGCCCAGCAGATCGCGAGCGCTGCCGCGTGGGTCTTTCTCATCGCTACCCTGCTGGCGACCATCGGGTTGTCCGGCATCGTCAATTTCCGGCTGCGGGAAGCGGCCAAGCATCACATCCCGGCGGCCTACCGCGGCCGTCACCGGGACCGCCGGCAGATGTGGTCCTCGCCGGTTGTGCTGATGCTGGCGGCCGTGCGACGGTGGGTGCTCCGGGCGGGTGAGCGGAGGAAGGATGACGCACAGCCCCGAGTGAACTCCACCGTGGATGATCTCGACCGGCTGCAGGTAACTGCCTAGCCCGCCCATCAGGAATACCAGTACGGCCCGGGGGCAACTGTTCCCGGGCCGTACGCACTTCCGCGTCACGAAAGTGTGGGAGAAGGAAGCTGACGACGCGTTCTATAGGACCACCATCCCCTCTGCGCTCGTGTTCTTATTCCGAGCGATCGCCAGCCGTGTCGCAACCCGCCCTGGCCAAGGCGACTGCGAGTCCAGCAAGGCCGGTCATCTCTCGGGTTGGTGGGAATCGTCGAGGCCCGCTGCAACACCCACTGATTCCCTATTGAAAGTCCGGGGATTGCCTCTCTCATGACAACCTCCCGGACGAAGGAATTTGGTGGAGGGCCGGTCGGGCTCGGCAAAACCGTGCGGCCCCCTCTACAACAATCGCGGTTCCCGTAAACACATCGCGATGTCACTCAGGCGCTCAGCGAGGGGTGCAACATCGCGGTTCTTTAGAGGTTCCGTGCTTGCTGCTGCACTCAGTGTGGAGTACAGGTACACGCTCTGTCCAGCGAATCTGATGAATGAACTAAATGAACGTTCAGGTCATGCAAGTTGCATTGCTGAACGGATCTAGCAGTCTTGGAAATGTGCAACTTGCATTTTGCTACTGGCGAGTTCGGATAGCCTCGGCCACCTCATGCAGACCCTCGCGGATGGCGGCGGCGATAAGTTCGTACCCATCGGGTTCCGGCGCGGCCTCGACCACGGTCGCCTCTTGCCGCTTGTGTCGCTTCGACCTGACCGTGATGGACCAGGTCCGGTAGTGCGCCATGATCATCTCGAACTGTTCCTCATCCGGGCCGCACAGATAGCGAGCCAACCGCTCCAGTTTCGCCGGCGGTGGTGTGGCCGTGCGGTTGAGCCAGTTGTTTACGGTGCTGTGAGCGACGCCCAGGTCGCTGCCGATCACGCGCACCGTCGGCGAGCCAGCATCGGTCCACGCCTTGAGCAACAGCGAGTGCCAAATGTCCACGACGCACAGCATGGCACAGCCCTGGGACGGTGATTATCGCTAGCCGGTGACGCCTGCCTCGCGAAGGGTAGCTGCCACCTCGGGCACGTCGAAGATGCCCGACGCGACGCCCATGACCAGCTCGAAGGCGATGTCGTCGTCAATCTCCGCGAGTTCGCCAGTGTTGAGGTAGATGAACGCGAGTGCGGCAGCCCACGCGAGCCTTTTGTTGCCGTCTTGCAGCGGGTGGTTCATGCACAGCGACACCAGCAAGGCCGCGGCCTTGGTCGCCAGGTCGGGATAGGGGTCAAGACCGAAGGCGAAGGTCTGCGGCCGGTGCGCGCACATGGAGAGCAGGCCGAGGTCCCGCAGGATCACTTCCTGGCCCCCCAGTGCGCGCTCGGCGATCTGCAGGAGATCCTCCTCGTCGAGGTACTGGTAGATCACGCGCCTTCGCCGAGTCGCCGCAGCACGGTTCCGTACCGCCCGGTGATCGCATCCATGGCCTCGTCGATGGTGGCCTTGCGGCGGTTGCGGTCGAGGTACTGGCAGCAGCTCGTGACCACGAGCTGCTGCACGCTGACGCCCTCGCGCTTGGCCTGGTCCGCCAGCTCGCGGGCCAATTCCTCCGAGGGCCGGAAAGTCATCGCCATGGACTTACGGTATCACCGTGATACCGTCGTGGGAATCACCCAGATGTAGTTCGCCCGTCGGCCCGTCAGTGCACGTGGCTCAGCCGCCGGCAGGCGTCGCAGACGCTGGTGCTGGCGTGCGGCAGCTCCCCGCCCAGGCGCTGCAGGCTCTCGATGAACTGCTGCTCGTTGGCCGGGTCGTTGGCGACCTGGGTGATGGCCTGCATGACCTCGTACATGGTCAGCCGCTGCGCGTGCGAGAGCAATTCGATGATCTTGGGCCGGTCCGTCACCCGCACCTTGTAGTACTGGAAGATGTCCTTGAGGGTGTCCGCGACGTTGCCCTCGATCGGCACCTCGACCATGGCCTGCACGGCGTCCAGGCTGGTGCCGATGTTGTCGAGCACGTTGCCCGCGGTCTCCTGCACCCAGTCGTACACGCCGTCGTTGGGCACGTGCTGCTTGCGGACCCAGTTCCCGCCGTAGGGGTTGCGCACGTCGACGGCACCGTTGCTGCAGACCCAGCGGAACAAGTAGCCGTCGACCCCGGTCTTGCCCCGGCCGTTCAAGCTGTTCTTGATCACGATGCCGGTCGACCACTCGTCCTCGGCCACGCTGGTGCCCTCAATGGTCCGGGAGACGCCGGGCAGCACGAGCCGGACCCAGGTCTGCATCAGCGAGTGGTAGAACTTCGGGTCGACCAGCACCTCCGTCTCGCCGTGCTTGGCCTCCACGGCGGCGAGCACCCGGTCGATGATCGTCAGGGTGCTGAACGGGTCCACGCTCTGCCGGGTCAGCGCGACGCCGTCACCGCGGCTGGTGAGGATCTTGAAGTCCTTGGTGCGGCTGCCGGAGCGGTCGACCAGGCCCTCCCGGAACCAGTAGTTGAGGCTCGGGCCGAGCAGTTGGGCCGGCAGCTTCTCGACGTACTTGTGCGGCATGCCCGCGTAGCTGGTGAACTGCAGCAGAGCCTCCTTGGTCAGCCGCAGCTCACGCTTGCCCCGGCCGCCGCCGACGGTCACCCAGACGTCCACCATGTCCTGCAGTCCCTTGGCCACGACGCCGAACTCCCAGGCGTTGGCCACGTCGAAGCGCACCTGGTCGCCGACGGTGAACGCCAGCTCCCCCAGCGGCTCGTACTCGGCGAGGGTTTCCTGGACCTTGTGCAGCGGGGTCAGCTTGGCGCGCATTTCGTCAACGAGGGTCACCTGTCGTGTACTCGCGCTGCGGTCGCGCTATGCGCCGAGAGACCACTGGATCATCTGTGAAGCAGCCTGGGCGAGGAAGCCGAACAGGACGAGGCCGCCGCCGATCAGGGCGAACAACTTGTCGCGGTTGGTCGTTCTCTTGAGATCCTGCCCGAGTGCACCCATGTCGTTGCGAGTCTGCTCCTGAAAATCGAACAGCGCACTGATCTTACGGTCGATGAAATCCTGGATTCTCGGGTCGTCCGCGGGCGGGCACTTCTCCCGAATGATCGTCGCCTCCCCAGTCAGGCGAAACTGCGGCGGCTTGAAACGCACGGCCACCAACTTCGGTACCCGCTTGAGTTGATCCCAGAATGCTGCTCCGGCGATCACCAACCCAATGAGTTCGACGGCCGCGCCGCAGAGGAAGAGGGTCTTGTAAAGCTCCATGACCGGGTCAACGATCAGAACCCGGCTGCGGCACTCTCTCATCGTCGGTGACCACAACCTGATCGACCCGCTCCAGCACATCGGTGTCGGCATCCCAGAGCGCGGCGTGCTCTTCGGGAGTGCGCCGCCGGCAGGCCGCGTGGTGTGGCTCCTCGGTCACGACGTCCCCTTCATGTATGTCCCCATGCGAGCCAGCAGTTGATCGAGCACTAGGTCGGCTTCGGCACCGCTGGATTTGTTGATCGCCTTGCACAGAAGACCTTCGATCATGTTGCAGTTCTCGCAGAGAATGCCGCGAACACACTTTCCGCAGGTCTTGCCTCTTCCCGAGCAACAACTGTGATCATGGTCGACACACCACCACCGTCCCGGGTCGGCACTACGGCAGACTGCACAACGGTGTCCCTGTTCGATCAACATGGCGTCGAATGCGGCACGAGTCAGGCCGTACTTCCATTCAAGGGCGTTGTACCTCAGCCTCTCCTTCACGGCCGGGTCGGCACTACGCTTCTTGTTGTATGCCCGCTCCTTCTCGCGATTCTCTGGCCGATTCTTCCAAGCCCGGGTGCTCTCAGCCGACCGAGCACGCGAGCACGCTCTGGCTCCACAACTCGTGTGGATCTTCGTCCTCGGCGTGAACTCGACGCCACAAATCACACAGGACCGGCGCTGGTTGTAGATCCTCTCCGGATCTGCCTCGTACTTCCTCTTTGCGGCAAGCGCAGCATCCGACGCTCGGTACCTCGCGCTGTAGGTACGTGCCTTCGCTCGGCGGCACTCCTCGCTCGCGCAGTACAACTGCGACGCTGAGGTTGGCGTGTACGACCGAGCGCAGTTGCGACAGACTTTGGCGACGAACGTCTTCATTCCGGCTTGCCATATTGGGCGAGAAATTCTCGGCCAATAAATTCCGTATACACAGGAGGAATGGCTTCCGTCAACTCTTCTCGTACATCGGTCCAGTCGATGCCCATGGCGACCTGCATCTCCTTGACGCTGGCCTTGCCTCCGCCGTTGCCGTAGGCCGCGAGGTACGGGCCGTCGTACCAGATGCCGTGGCGCATCCCCCGGACCCGGCCGCGGTGCTTGATGTGCTGCGGCTGCGCCATGGCCCAGCCGCCCAGCTCGAAGTTGCGGTGCCGGATGACGTCCAAGCCCCACATCTCCCCGCACAACCGGACGTCCTTGCGGATCTCGGCCAGGCCGTCGGGCTGCTCGATGACGTACTTGACCGTGGTCTGCTTGAGCAGCGCCTTGGTGATCGGCACCAGGTCGAAGTGTTCGCCGCCCCAGCCCCGGCTGCGGTTGGTGCCGATGGTGGTGGCGCACTTGTCCTGGCACGGCGGGCTGGCGTGTACCAGGTCGTACTGCTCGATGTCGCCGGTCTCGATCAGGTCGGTGAGGTAGTCCACGGCGTCGTCCTGCACGAACTTGAACGGGTAGTTGGGCCGGTCGCGAATGTCCACACCGAGCACCTCGAACCCGGCCCGGTGATAGCCGACAGCCGCGCCCCCGGCGCAGCAGAACAGGTCAAGAAGCTTCAAGGTCACGCACCGCCTGCCGGATCTCGCGAAGCATCTCCCGGCTGTGCCAGAGCACGCCCTCCTCGAACCAGCGGTCGTTGACGTCGCCGAGTTCGATGCGCCGGATGCCGAGGAGCTGCTGGTCCTCGCCCTCCCCGATCGGCAGCTCGAAGTGCATGACGAGCCGGTGCGTCATGCGTCCAGCTCCAGGTCCTCGCCCAGGCCGTCGAGGTCGACGCCGGAGCGGGTGTCGACGGGTCCGGCTCCGAAGGCGTCGATGATGTCGCCCGCCTCGGTGATGACCTTCTGCCGCCACTCCGGGTACAGGTCGGCGAAGGCCAGCAGGTTGGCCTCGCCGCGGACGTACTGCCGGCCGTCGGAGGCGACCTCCATGTGGTCATGGCCCAGGTGGCTCGGGAAGTAGTGCCGTCCGGCGCTGGCGACGGTGATGTTGCGGTGTGCCATGTGGACCTGCAGAGCCGACCAGAAGTTGTCGAAGCCCATGCCGAACCGGCTCAGCGCCTCGACGGTGCGAAACGGGTTGCCGACCTTGTTCTTTACGCAATTGATCTTGACCAGCGTTTGCCCTACGGCGTCTTCGGTGGCCCCGGTGAGCGCGTTGACCTGCTTGGTCTTGGCGTTCTTGATCTGCTTGTACTCAAGGCGCAGCGAGGCGTAGTACTTCACGCCCTTGCCGCCGGGGGTCGTGGCCTTGGGCGGCATGCCGGGACGGCCGGTCATCTCGACCGACTCCATCAGGTGGTTGATCATCACCACGGCGGTGTTCTGTTCGTTGATCAGCGCGACCAGCCGCTGGCACAGGCCAGACATCAGCCGGGCGCGGTTCATGGCGGCGGTGCGCTGGTCGAACTCGCCGTCGAGCAGCACCTTCGGCGTCATCGCAGCGACCGAGTCGAAGATGGCCATCCGCACCTTTCCGGTGGCGATCAGCTCCAGAGCGATCTCCGCTCCCTGCTCCAGCCAGTTGGGCTGGGCGAGCACGAAGGACGGGTGATCCAGGTTCAGGCCGAGGTCGCCGGCGTACTCCAGGTCGAGTGCGTGCTCGTGGTCGAGGTAGAGGATGTACTCCTCCTCGCCGTCCGCGATGATCCGCTTCTGCAGCCCGGCCGCGGCCTGCAACGCCGTCGTGGTCTTGCCCGAGGACGGCAGGCCGTACAGCTCGGTCATCCGACCGGCCGGAATGCCGCCGACTCCGGTGACGTAGTCGATGCCGATGTTGCCGGTCGACCAGCCCACGGTCGGCGTGACCACATCGGAGAAGGAGCCGAGCTTGAGGTTGTGCTTCTTCGAGATCGAGGCCAGCAGCTCGGCCACGGACGGTTTCTTCTCAGCCATCGGCTTCTCCCTGGGGTCGGCGGATCTGTGGCTCGCCGTAGCGGGAGGTGCCGGGTACGTCGAAGCCGTTCCAGAAATTCTTGTGAGCCCACTGGCCGATGAGGAAGGCGGAGCAGTAGTCCGAGGCGACCTTGGCCGCACGGGTCTTGCCGCCGTTGCCCTTGGCCCGGCGGTGCAGCTCTTCCCATGGCGGCTCGTAGCCGAAGTTGGCGGCGGTCTCGATGACGGCGACCGGCCCGAGGTTCTTGCCCCGCAACGTCTTGTGGGTGTTGCGCCAGGTGGCGGGGTCAAGGAAGACGATCTTGCTGGCGAGTCCGGCCTGCTCGAATCGGTCGTAGATGCGACCCTGCAGCCGGCCGACCGCCTTGGTCGTCGTGGTGTGCGGGAGCCGGTGCGGCAGGTCCTCGATGACGGCGACGGCGGGCTCGACCAGGCCGTCCCAGTGGTCCGGCATGAAGCACGCAGCGAGCGTCTCGATCCACACCGTCTCCGACATCTGCCAGGAGTCCCAGGCGTGGTGCACCGTTCGGTCGCCGGTCATCAGCATGGCCGCGGAGTACTTGGCGGCGAGGTCGACGGCGAGGACATTCACCTGACGTGTACCGGACAGCGCTGATTCCTATACAGGGCAACGCAAAGAGCCCCCGGCAACGTTGCCGGGGGCTCAGGTCTTGCGGGTGGATCAGGAGCCAGCCGTGCCCTTCACCGCGAAGGTCGCGCCGACGGTGCAGATCTTGGTGGCGGTGTTCGCCTGCTGGAAGACGCCCGGGAAGGTCACGTACTTAACCTCACCCGGAGCCAGACTGACGCCGGTCCCCAGAGCGGTCTCGCGGCCATTCGAGCCCGAGTCACTGCCGTCAGCGTTCGGGAAGTTCACCGAAGTGCCGGTCACCGTGACATCACACTGCGACTCGGTCTGGCCAGCACCGTAGACGACGCTGCCGTTCTTCACGATCAGGCTGTTCACGGTGACCGGGAAGCCATTGCCGTTCTTGACGGCGATCTTGACGCCCGCGTCCTGTCCCGGTGCGAGAACCGGGGTGACCTCGGTCGGGTAGGTCGTGTCGTCGATGGTCAGAACCGGGTTCGTCGGCGTGGCTGCGCCGAACGCACCGAGGCCGAAGATGTTGACGGCGGCCCAGGCAGCACCCGGGATGAGGACCGCACCGGCGATCACCGAAGCGACGACCTTCTTCTTGGTCCAGAAGCGCTTGCGCGGAGTGACCTCGGCGGCGGTCTCCGGCTCAAAGGTCATCGAGCCACTGCGCATGTAGTCCACGGGTAGTCCTTTTCGGTCAGGGAGGCGGATCACTGTCGTCCGCGTTCTATCCCTATCAACGGCTCGAACCTCGGCGAGGAGATGGCACTGGCGGTCAGCGCTCAAAGCCGTTAGACGATTGACGCATGACAAGTAACGGTCAGGCCGCCTGGCCGATCACGGCGAACTTCGCGGTGATGCCGCAGACTGCCGTGGCCTGGTCGGACACCTTGATGCCGCGCTCGCCAATCATCTGCAGTCCGCCGCCCGCATCGGCTTGCTTCGGGTTGGCCGGCAGCTCCCAGCCCGCGCCGATGCCGCCGCCCCAGTCCTTGGCGTACTCGCCGACGATCTTGACGATGTCCTTGTCCTTGCAGTTGCCGCCGCCGGTCACCTTGAGCCCGTCCTCGCGCAGCACGAACTTGGTGGCGGAGACCGCGAAGGTGTTCTCGTTGGTGAAGGTGGCTCGGATGTCGTAGGTACCGCCGGGCGAGAGGTTGACCACGGTGGCCGAACTGCCTGCTCGGGCGACGTTGGCGTTGGTGAACTTCAGGTTCTTGACCTCATCGCCGGGGCCGACGCTGACCTCACCGAAGCCGTACACGGCGACGACGGCGTGAGCGATGCCGACCCCTGCGGCGACGGAGGCTGCGAAGGTGGCGAGCAGGATGGAGGAGCGAGTGAACTTGCGCATGCCCGGGTCAACGACTGAGGGCGTCTGTAGGTGTTTGTGCAGGCCCGGCGGCTGAGACCTACTAGAAACCTAGTGGGATCTCAGTGGCACCTCACTAGGTTCTGTATCGGTTCTGAGCTATAGTTCACGTACGTAGTCTCGTACGCGAGACCGTACACGTTGGGGTACGTGATGAAGATTTTGAGCTATAGTGAGGCGCGAGCGAACTTTGCCCGGACGCTGGACGCCGTGGTCGACGACTCGGAGGAGGCGGTGGTGCACCGTTCCGGCAAGGAGCCGGTGGTGATCATCTCCCTCGCTGAGTGGAACGCGATGAAGGAGACCGACTATCTCCTGCGCAACGCGGCCAACGCTGCCCGGCTACGGGAGGGGATTGCTCAGGCCGATGCCGGTGCGGTGTCGGCTCACGAGCTGACTGAGGACTGATCGACGTGAAGGTGATGTTCACCGAGCATGGCTGGGAGGACTACTCCGGTTGGCTGGAGGAGAACAACCGGGCCATGCTGCGCCGGATCAACCGGCTGGTCGAGGACATCACCCGTGGTGACGGCAGCTCCGGCATCGGCAAGCCGGAGCTGCTGCGCGGTGAGCTGACAGGCTGGTCATCGCGCCGGATCAACGAGGAGCACCGGCTGGTCTACCGGGTGCGTGAGGACGTGCTGGAGATCATCCAGTGCCGTCTGCACTACTAAGCTCACTTGCTGAGTTCGTCGCGCTTGGCGAAGTGGTAGAGCTGGGCTGCTGCGAACCCGAGGATCATGCCGCTGAGGAACAGGGCGATCCCCGTCCAAATCATTTCGCTGTCCACGCGGCCTTCCACGTCTTCTGCCCGACGAGGCCGTCGATCTCCAGCTTCCACGCCTTCTGCGCGGCCTTGACCGCGGCTGTGGTCTTGTCGCCGAACAGGCCGTCCGCTCCGACCGCGTAGCCCTTGGCCTTGAGCTGAGCTTGGAAGGTCTTGACGTTGGCGTCGTACTTGCTGGCGGGCTTGAGGACGTAGCCGGGCCACTTCGGAGCCACGGTTCCGGCGGTGACGGCGGGCTTGGCCGGGGCGACGGTGCCGCCGGGGCGGGGAACGTAGAGGTAGGCCCGCTCGTTGGCCCGGCTGCGCCACCAGGAGATGTGCGACCAGTGGTCGTGGCCGGAGCCGGTGTACTTCTGCAGGGTCTTGACGCCGTTCCAGCGCGCCCAGTAGTAGACCGGCTTGTCCTTCCAGGGCTTGCCGATGAATTCGCAGATCATGGGCAGCTCGCCGCGCATGAGCCGGGTCAGGACGGTGGCGTGCAGCGCCATCAGCGACGGCTTGAAGCCGTGGTGGAAGTCGCCGGCGCAGGCCCAGTTCATGTTCGCGGGCTTGGCTGCCTCGCGCCGCCGGGAGTAGTCGGTGACTGGTACCTCGTTGGCGGGGCGGTGGAACCCGTAGGTGTGTGCGGCGTTGCCGCAGATCCCCGAGTTAGCTCCGCCGAGCTTGGCCCAGTCCTTCATCTCGGCGAGGATCGCCGACGCGCCTACGCAAGCCATGCACTACTTAGCGGATGGACCTCGGTAGACCCGCCACATGACGGCGATGACTCCGGCGATGGCGGTGAGCAGCGCGCCGAGCAGGACGAGGGCGAGCTTGACCGACCAGGGCCAGGTGCCGTGACCGCCGAGCCCTCCGGTGCCTGAGGGCGGAGGCGGTGAGTCGATCTTGGACGGCTCGCCGGGAGCCTCAGAATTTTGCCTCGGCTGTGTCGGCGGGACGCGGGGAGCACGAGGGGGTTTTGAGGTAGGTGGCTTCGTGGGCGGTAACCCGGGAGTCACGACCGGTGGTGCCTGGTGAGTTCCGGGTGCCGCCGGTTTCTTCGTCCGGGTGCCGGTTGGCCGGGGCGTGGTCGGCTCTGGTCGGCTGGTCGTCGGCTTGGTCGTCGGCTTGGTGGTCGGCGGCCGGGTCGTCGCGGGGGTCGTCGGCTTGGTGGTCGGTGGCTCGGTGGTCGGGTCGGTGGTCGGCGGGGTGGTCACGGGAGCTGTGGTGGTGATCGTGGGCTCGGGCTCAACGGCACCCGTGCTGGGGTCGGCGGGTGCACCGAGGACGAGGACGAGGGTGGCGGCGGTGAGCGCGGCGAACACTTGAGGTGGCTCCACTGTCGGGTGACTCGCACGCCGGCGAGTCGTATGCTGGCGGTGCTCCGGTGAGTACAGGTGAGATGGTCGGCCGAGCAGCTCCCGCGTTCAGCGCGCCTACGCTCGATCCCCCGGTGAGCAACGAGCCCCCGGGACTGCTATCCCGGGGGCTCGCTCACTACCTGCTGACTTACCCGCCGAGGTTGAGCGTGGCGAGCAGGCTCTTGAAGTCGGTCGGTGCGTCCTTCTTCTCCTCCTGCGGCTGGGGCTCGGGCGTCGGCTCCGAGGTGGTGGGCTTCTGCTCAGCCGGGGTCGCCTCCGGGGTGACCGGGCTCCACTGGGCGGTGCTGTTCGCCGAGGTGGTGTTGGTGACCGGCTTGGTGTTGAGCAGCTCGGACAGCCCGGTGTTGAGGTCGGCCTGCTCGGTGCCTGCCGATCCGCCGGTCTCGGCCTCGGCTCCGTGCGCCTGCCGCCAGCGGGCGCTGATCTTGGCCAGGTCGTCCTTCATCCAGCGCAACTCGGTCTTGCGGCCACAGGCCACTTCGAGGTTCTCGACCTTGTTGTTCTGGTAGGTCTTGACCACGACCTCGGTGAGCTTCTCGTCGAGCTTCCAGACGCTCTCCGACCCGGCCATGATGTCGAACTTCTGGAACGCCTCCGGCGGCTGGCACGGGCCGAGGATCAGGTCGAGTCCGATCAGGCCGCCGCGGTTCTTGTACTCCTGGGCGATGCCGTAGAGCTTGTTGTAGACGCCCTCGGTGAAGCCCCAGACCACGCAGGTGCAGGTGAACGGGTCGCTGATCGTGGAGCCGTCGCGCTGCAGGCCGTAGCGGATGACGTTGACGGCGAACCGGCGCTCCGGCGGGGCGACCTCGTCGCTCTCCTTGGCCCGCTTGCAGACAGGGCAGTTCTTCGGGTCGACGGCGTCGTCGGCGAGGATGCCGTCGTCGCCGGTGCACAACGGCCGGCCGATGAAGTCGAGGGCGTAGTCGGTGATCTCCTCACCGCCGCGCTTCTTCTTCTCCATGACCGGCTGGCCGTTGACGATCTTCGGGGCGCGCAGGGTGTGGACCCAGGCGTAGGTCGGCTTCTCCAGCAGCACGACGCGAGCCTTCTCGTTGAGCTTGAGCTTCAACTTGTCGAAGTCGTTGTCGGCGGAGCGCTTGAACTCGGGCGTGAAGTCAGCGACGGGCACGTTCTCACCTGTTCTCTAGGCGGTGAGCCGGGACTCGACTCCCTACGTTTACCGGTGGAACGTGCCCGTCATGCGCTCAGCCTTTGAGGGGGTATAACACCTGCTCAGAGCCTGGTTCGGCCGGTCGCTGCTGGCGTTCGAGCCGGTCGAGCAGAGCCCGCAGTTCGGTGATCGTGTCGGTGGGCAGTCGGGCGTCGTGAGGGATGGCGATGATGCGGTGCCCGAACATGTCCAGCAGGTCCGCGAGCTTCTGCAGTGGTGGGTTGCGGTCCCCGCGCTCGTAGCTGCCGATCAGCACCGCACTGACGTTGTACTTGTTCTCCATGTCGGCCAGGGACAGCCCAGCCGCACGGCGCAGCTCGCGCAGCTTGCGGCAGATCGGGTGCGGTTCAGTGGGCATGGTGGTCTCCGGTGATCTCTGCGGTGAACTGGTCGCGCCAGTCGGTGGTCCTGGTCTCCTCGCCCTCGCGGGCTTGCAGGATGGCTTTCTGCCGCAGCTCGACGTGTAGCCGGTCGTGCTCGCGGGCGGTGCTCACGCCCAGGGCGGGCTCGTGGCCGTGGGCGTAGCGCATGTGGGCCAGGAGCTGGTACATCTCCAGCCGGTAGTCGTGGCCGTGGTCGTAGGGGCCGCCGTGTTCACGTGACCAGAACGCCTCCAGGACGGTCAGGTCACCGACGGCCTTGCCGACCTCGCGGGCCACCTCGTGCAGCCGTTCAAGCCGTAGCGAGTACTCCCGGGTGTCCACGAACGCGAGGTCCGCCGGGTCGACCCCGAGCGCGTGCATCTCGTACGCCGACGGGCCGCCGGCGAGCACCTTGCCGGTCACCGAGTCACCGCGAGCGGCTCGTTTGCGGGCGGCGTGGTAGCACTTGTGGTGCCAGGCCCGGATGATCCGGCCGGTCGCCGCGGTGAGCGGGCCGTCGCTCATCATGAACCCGAAGATCCGGGTGGTCTCGTCGGGCTGCACGTACTCGACGATCATCTTCTGGGCTTCCACCCCGGAGGCGATAGCTCGCTTACAGACGTTGCATTTGATCTTGATCGCCCCCTCAGATAGTCGATGGCGACGGCGAGAAGCTCGGCGTCGTCACGTAGTTGGCCAAGCCCGGCATTGCAGGCGGTGCACAGAAGACCGCGGACGCAGGCTCCACAGGCTCGCGCGCCGGAGCAGCAGCGGTGGTCATGGTCGACGCACAGACGCCGCGCTCCCGGCGGCGTCTTGCAGATGGCGCAGACACCTCCCTGACGGTCCAGCATCCGGCAGTACTCGTCCCATGAGATCCCGTACCTTCGCCGATAGCTCGCACGCCGCGCTGCTTCGCGCGACTCATCGATGTCTTCGTGGTAGCTCGCGATGCGCTTCGCGTTGATGCAGGGCAGGCAACTCGACGCTCGCCGTACCGGCTTTCCAGCCCGTCGGACCAAGTAGAACTCCGTGCGCAGCTTGGGCTTTTCGCACGTGACGCACGGCCAGATCGCGTGATCGATGATGCACCGGCGGCCGTCACAGACGCGGCAGTTAGGCATGCGCTCACGGCTCGCCGTTCCGCTGGACGTCTTCGATCTTGACGATCCGCATCTCGCAGTCGTCGAGATCGTCCGGACCCCAGAACGACTCCTTGGCAAGCGGCTCCCCGGCCAGCTCGACCATCAGGTACTTCGGATCACTGGTGGTGTAGAAGCCGGTGACCTTGACGTCGGCGTGCAGGCCGAGCAAGTGGTGCAGGTGTCTGCGGCTGAGGGCGAGCTTGCCCCGATGGTCGATCATGACTTGCCGTGCCGCTGGAAGGAGCGGGTGCTGTCGACCGGCGGGCTGCTGATCGAGCTGCTGGACGGTCCCGGCGGGCGGGAGCCGAAGCTGCTGGGCGAGTCGTAGCTGACCTCACGCAGGGTGCCGTTGGTCTGCACCTCGTAGGAGCGGATCGGCGTGCGCTCAGCGGCCTGGACGTAGACGATGTCGCCGGGCTGGTAGCAGTACAGGGAAGTGCTCATGTCATCTGTCCAAGGTGGTTTCGAACTGCGCGGCGCGCAGCATGGTCAGCAGGTCGTGCCGCAGGTCGGTCAGGCCGCGGTAGTTGAGCCGGGCGACCTCGACGATGGTGTCGGCGGTGCTGGCGATCTCGTCGAGGTCGCGCAGCTTGTGCCGGGCCTCCAGGACTTCGAGGTTCGCCATGGCGTAACGCTCCTTGGCTCCGAGGAAGTCGGCGTCCAGGGAGACCGGGGACTTGCGCTGGCGGGTGAGTGCGGTGTCGAAGGCGTCGGACACCTCGCTGCGTTTGTGCTGCGCGGCGCGGCTGATCTGACCCCGCGCGGTGAGCAGCCGGCCGAACAGTTCCTCGACGCGGTCGACCCGGACGCGGACCTGGAGCAGGGTGTCGAGGATGCGGCCCTGGTCCCGCACGCAGGACTCGATGGCGATGCCGTGGCGCAGGGTGAGGATCTCGCCGAGGATCTCGTTCATGCCTTCGATCACCGGGTTCACGCCAGGCCCTCACGCATGATCGGCGCGGCGCTGTGGGCGTGGTCGTTGTAGCCGCCGGAGATCACGATGTAGCCGCAGGCCGTGCATCGGACCAGGGCCGACTCGCCCTGTCCGACCTCGTACCAGATCAGTGGTCCCTCGCAGGCGCTCTCGCGCCGTCGCCAGCGGGAGTTCATGCCGGAGCCAGGGCGCGCACCTGATCCAGCAGTGCGATGCGGGCTTGCTCGAACTCGGCCAGCTCCCGGCCGCCCTGATCCTGCGGGTAGCCGTGCCGGATGATCAGCTTCATCAGGATGAGCTTCTCGGCCTCGACTTCCAGCAGGCTGTAGGCCGTGATCACCGGGAGCCGCTCGGCCTGCACGTTGAGGCCCGCCTGCCGCAGGATGCGGCCGAGGTCTCCCTCGTCCAGCTCCACTGTGATCTTGGCCCATTTGTTGGGGTCGACTTCACCCGACCAGCCCTGCTTGACCTGCATTGGTTCTACCTTTCGTGGGTCCTACATCTACTACGGGTGACGAAGCCCGGTTATGCTCTTGCCGGGTAACGAGGCCGCCCCTCCTAGCTGTCCCTTGAGAGCGGACAGGGGTCCGCCGGGGGTGCAACTCCGGCGGACCGTCCTAGAAGGTGATGCCCTGCACCAGTTCGGCGTGGTCGACGTCGTCGACGGCCCAGGTGATCTGCACCGGCATCCGCAGCGCGAGTCCGACCGCGGCGCTGTCGTCCGGGGTCATGGCCACGCCGTGCTCGACCGGCTCGATCTCGCCCTCGGGCGTGCGCACGATCAAGGTGTGGTCCCCGCTGTAGTGATCCATCAGGGCGAGGAAGTCACCCCAGGGCTTGGCCTCGGGCATGTCGGCCAGGTCCAGATACACGGTCCGGCTTTCGCCGGCGGGGCGCGAGCTCTCCAGTGTGGATGCGGGCTCGGCGATGAACGGCTCGATGTCCTCGCGCTCGACCTCGGGCAGCACCTCGACCGGCTCGCCGTCCTCGTCGACCTCGATGGTGGGCTTCAGTTCGTAGCCGTGTTCGCCGCCAACAACCAGGGTGCCGTCGTCCTTGACGGTGACCTCGGTCGGCGAGCCCCACTTCTTGGCGATGTGCCAGTCGGCTCTCATGGCGGGCCAGTCCTGGACCTCGAAGATCACCGCCGGGGTGAGCAGTTGTACGACGTCGGCCGGGTTGAGCGAGCGGTGCACGTAGAACTCCAGCGCGTCGTGCACGTTCATGACCAGCCGGATCTTGTCGGCCAGTCCGGCGCGCTTGATCGCCCGGGTGGCGTTGACCATGACGATCTTCATGTAGTCGCCGGTGGCGCTGCCCTGGATCGGGTAGTTGACGCAGGCCCGCTCACCCTTCTGCTGGACCCAGTCCTTCTCGGAGCCGAACTCCCAGATCGGCAGACGCCGGCCGAACCGGCTGGTGACGTAGCCCTTGGCCCGGCCGAGCAGGACCTGCTGCTCGCTCCACTTGGCGATGTTGGAGTACACGGCGAAGTAGGAGTCGTAGAGCCGTTGCGCCTCCGGCACTTCCAGCGCGAGCCGGTCGGCCAGGGACTTCACCCCCATCCCGTAGAGCAGGGCGAAGTTCATCGTCTTGCCGATCGAGCGCTGCTTGTCGGTGACCTCGTGCACCGGCACGTCGAGCATCAGCGCGGCGGTCAGCGTGTGCACGTCCTGGCCCTCGGCGAACGCCTTGAGCAGCGCCGTCTCCTGCGCCTCACCGGCGATGGCACGCAGCTCGGCCTGGGACAGGTCGAAGCCGATGATGTAATGATCTTGAGGAGCGATGACGGCGTCGCGGAAATTGAACTTGAAGCAGGTTCCCTCCGGCGGCTCCTGCCCGGCCTCGTGGGCGGCTGCGCCCTCGACCAGGTCGAAGTGGTAGCGCTTCGGGGACTGCTGGTAGGGCGGATCGCTGACGGCGAACCGGCCGGTGATCACGAACGCGGCCAGGTGGCTGGGGTGGGTGTGCCCGTCATCGGCGTACTGGTAAAGGCCCTCGTACTTCTGCAGGTAGGTGCCCACCAGCCGGGTCATCTGCCGCCAGAGCCGGATCTTCTCGACCACCGGGTACTTCTTGGCCAGCCGCTCCAGGGCGATCTTGCCGGTGCTCATCCGGCGTTCGGCGACCGGCAGTTCCTTGGTCTTGTCGGTGTAGACGTTGGTGCGGTAGCCGAGCTTCTCGTAGAGGATCGCGGAGAGCTGCTGGCTGCTGGCGATGTTGAAGGCGACGGTCTCACCGAGCATCTCGGACAGCTCGCGCATGATCTCGGCGTTGTAGCGGTCGCGGAAGGCGAGCAGTGCCTCGGCTCCGCGGCGCATGAAGGCCCAGTCGTAGCGCACACCGAAGTCCTCCATCGGGGGCAGGACCTCGCGCACGACGGCCATCTCCACCTCGTACAGCGGCATCTGGCTGACCGTCGGGTGGTAGTGCTCGTGGATGGCCAGGCACCAGGCGGCGTCCTCGCAGGCGTACTCGACGACCTGCGGGACCAGCCGCAGGATGTTGAACCGCAGGGTCTTCTGCCGGACCAGGGCCAGGCCGGGGAACAGGTCGATCAGCTCGGTCATCTTGTGGCCGAACATCTTGTCGACCAGGAACTTCAGGCCGAACCGTTCGTGCCGGGCGGACAGGTACGCCTCGACCTGGGTGCAGCTCTTGATCGGGAAGTAGCCGTTGCTGGCGCGGACCTGCTCGCCGAACTCGGGGTCGTCGGCCAGGTACTTCATGAAGAACCGGGCCAGGTGGCGCAGCTCGAAGCCCGCGTTGTGGGCGACGCCGGTGCCGTTGCTCAACACGTACCAGAGCCAGCGGGCCACCAGCACTGGGTCGAGGTTGTCGCCCTCGTCGTGCCCGAGCGGGATGTAGCGCGCCCAGTCGGTGGAGCAGGTGAAGGAGATGCCGACCACGAACGCGGTCTCCGGGTGGACGGCGAACTTCTCGCGGTCCTCGCCGAGGTAGCCGGTCTCGATGTCGAACCCGATGGCCGGCGCGTTGAGCAGCCGGTCGGTGAACTCGTACAGCTCGTCGACGCTGGTGATCAGACCGTAGTTCTTGATAGACACTCTGCGTATACAGAGACCGCGTCGAAGCTATGCGCAGGGAGTCACACGTTGGTGGAGAAGATGTCGTGCCTGGAGTGCGACCTGGTGATGGAGATCCACGTCAGCTTCGACGACGAGGGCGCGATCGCGCTGGCCGACCGGGTGCTCGTGCCGGGGGTGTGGCCGGTGGTGCTGCGCTGCGAGAACGGGCACGCCCGGACCGGCCGGATCACCGGCATGGAGATGTGCGTGCACGACGGCCAGATCAGTGGGCTGATGGGCGGCGAGATCGACCTGGACGAGGCGATCGACTAGTCGGTGTTCCACTCGTGGTCCAGCGGGCACCAGTGGTGCTCGGGGACCTCGCCGTGCATGCCGGTGCAGCGTTCCCCGCAGACCGGGCAGTAGGCGTCGCAGGACATCTCATGGTCCTCGACCGGCTTGACCTTCGGCCGGGAGGCGCGGTCACGCTTGAAGCTGAGGTTGGGGAAGCGAGATCCCACGGGACTCCTCGGCTCGGCGGACTGGAGGTGCCCCGAGACCGCGACGACGGTGGCCGAGTCGTGCGCCGCCCCGGGGACCGCCTGACTCATCGGACGGATAAGCAGCAGGGCCGTACGCGCCCCCTTCCCTCACGCCTGCGCTTTCGGGGGTCTCCTAGTCCCACCTACTCGCTCCGGCGTGCTGCGCGGCGTACGGCCCTGCTAGGTACCTCTAACGGCTGGTTGCCGGTTCGTGCTCGTGACAGATGTAGCGGCGGGCCAAGCTGTTGGCGTACAGCGGCTCCCACGAGAAGGGAGTCTTGCCCAGGTGTGCGACGTCGATCAGGGTGCAACCGCCGGTCTCGCTGTCGGCGTGGCCGCACGGCGCACACCAGACCGCCATCCAGCTCTCCCCCTCGAACCCGTTGGAGAACGCCGGCGAGTTGTCGGCCCGGCGCATCTCCTGGGCGAAGCTCTGGATCACCACCGCTTGTCCAGCTCGGCCTTGATCAAATCCCGGAACTGGCGGATGTCCTCATCCTCGTCGGCCGGCAGACCGCGGTCGTACAGGATCTCGGCCAGGCCCATCCAGTCGTCGAGCATGTCGCGGCCGTAGTCCTCAGCGATCTCGGCGGCCAGGTCCCGGCGGATCTTGTCCACACTCACGAGGCAGGTTCGATCTCATCGAGCGGCAGTTCCCGGGGCTCCTCGTCGTAGCCGGGGTTGTCGCGGACCCGCATGACCGTCGCCAGCTCCTGCGGGTTGGGGTGCCGGTAGATCCACCTGAGCATCTCGTGCTTGACGGTGAAGGCTGCGACGACCTGCTCGTTGCGGTCGTAGACCAGCCAGATGTAGTCCGCCCGGCTCACGCGAAGATCCACGGGCGACGCTCGCGGACGAAGCGCTCCGGGATGAACCGCGACGGCTTGGCGTAGGCGTCGAGGTAGCAGTCCATCCACGGCAGGCCACCGTCCTGGCAGGTTTGCAGGTAGTCCAGCAGCAGCAGGGCGACCGGCTCGAACTCGGCGACGGCCGGGTTGCGGCTCTCGCTGATCCGGACACCGGAGCTGACCAGCTCGCCCAGCGGGAACTCGTGGTCGAGCTGGGCGAGCAGCTCGGCGGTGAAGCCGATCTTCACCAGCACGTGGGCGACGAGGCTGTTCGGGGTGCCGTCGGGGTTCAGGTAGCGCGGCCGGACCTCGTCCACGGTGCGTGGGTCGACGTGCTCCGGGTCGGCCTGGACCACGGCCAGCAGGACTTCCTTGACCTCGTCGGCGCTGATCAGCTTGATGCCGGTGTCAACGGACATACGGGTTCCCCTTCATCACGATGGACGACGCCGCGTTCTCCGCTATCGAGATCCACACCAGGGCCTGCACGAGCCGGGCTGCGTTGTCGAATGAGGAGCAGCGCATGACCGGCTCGTAGCAGAAATCTCCGGTGAATCGAGACACCAGCCACGGAAACGCAGCGTCGTAATGACTTTTCTTGATGCGCCAGGGCCGAGGGCACCGGCACCCTCGCTGGCCGTGGAACAAAGGACCGCAGCCAGCGGCAGGAGTGAGCTGTTTAATCAGGTCGTTCATCGCGTTCTACTTCTTCTCCAACGTCGCGCCCGCTCGGCGGGTGACGGGCAGCACCTCCTGGGTGACATGCACATGGTTGAGCCCGGCGGTGAGCAACGCGGCGCGCAGGTCACGGTCGAGCGTGGCCTCGGTGATCTTTCCCCGGACCGAGATGCTGACCCGGCGCTCGCCGGTCCACGCCTCGTAGTGGGTCTCGCCGGACAGGAAGTCGACGTGGAAGCCGGTATTGACGCCGCCGACGAACCAGACCGCACCGCGCCGGATGCGGTCACGCCGGTCGTCGAAGCGGGCCGGGTCCATGTAGAGCGGCCCGACGTTGACCCGGGGTTCGCCCAGGCCGAGCGCGCCGACCCGGGTGGCGATGACCGCGGTGAGCGGGCTCAGGCTGGCGATCCAGCGGTCGACCAGGGCCTTGCGGGCAGCACGAGTACGGATCACGCCGGGTTCCGCTCGACCACGACGACGGCGACGTCGAAGATGTGCACGCGGCCGGTGACCGGGTCGAGGAAGCGATAGCTGCCGTCGGGCAGCTTGCTGACCTCCCACTGCTGGAAGGTCGCCTCGTCGAAGCCTTCGTCGCGCCCGGTGAACCAGCCGCAGATCGCCTGCCGAGCCCAGTCCCTCACCGTGCCGGCGGCTACGCAGTTGGTTGGTTTCGTGGCGAAGAAGTCCACGCATCCCCCTCAGTTGTGGTTCTGCAGGATCAACGCACGGAGTGCTTCATCGGTCACGGCATTCGCAAGGGCGCCGCATCGACAACGATAGTTGCCTGGTGGACCTTGCCTGACAGCAAACGAGCCCGGATCTCCCGACCCGGGCTCTTACCTTCAGTTCCTGCAGATGAGCCTATTGTTTCCCGTTCCCAAACTACGTAGTAGTTCAGGTTTGATCTTCGAGTTATACGCAGCTCGGGTGAATGTCGATACGTCGATCAACCACCGCTGGCCTCATTCATCGCCCGCTGTCGAAGTTCGTTGGCGATCTCGGTGAGCACCACGGCGACCTCACCGGCCTTGTTGTAGTCGTGCCAGCCGTCCTCGCACCGCTCCTTGACCTCGACCGAGACCGCCCCGTCGCCCTGCTCGTTCACGGGCAGGATCACGACGTGCCCGACGACCACCCCGTGGTGATCCGGGGCCTGGAACACCTGCATCGCGCGATGCAGGTGCTGACTCAGATCCTCGACCTCGCTCTTGGCCTCACCCAAGGACATGATCTCCGATTGAATGTGCCTGCGGTTGGCTCGTGCCAGCCCGAACCCGAACGCGAGCACGGCCAGGGTGATCACCGTCCACGGCCTCTGCAACTGCGGGACGTAGCGGTTCAGGGTGAACCCCACACAGGCCCCGGAGAGCGCCAGGCCGGCGAACAGCACGATCAAGGTCAGGTTGTCCATGGACGCCAGGCGGCGCATCACGGTCACTCTCCTTCGTCACGACATACCGAAGGGGCGGGAGCACGTGCTCCCGCCCCTTGCCCCCCGGCCAGGCACGCCGTGGACGTCCGCGCAACGCCCCCTCGCGCGGGACGGCGTGCCTGTCGCAGGTTGCAGACGGGAGGCTGCGGCACTCTGGTCACCAAGAGCAGGCAACCTCCCGCCGTACTCAACGATGCGTCGACCCGGGAGTTACGGTGTGACGATGAGCGCGACGCAGTACAGCCGGAGGCACCAGGTACGGTTCGACGACCGTGAGCGTGAGGACGTGGCCCGTGCGGTCATGGCCCGCATCCAGACCCTGACGACCATCTTCCAGTCCCTGCGCGCCGTGACCGAGCCTGACGACGGGGCTCGCGCGCTGATGAAGGAGATGACGGCGGAGGTCGCCCGGCTGCGCTCGGTGCTGGAGCGGGTGACCGATTGAGTGGGCTGCCAGGGACTCGAACCCTGAACCCGCGGATTAAAAGTCCGCTGCTCTGCCATTGAGCTAGCAGCCCGAGAGACTCACGATGATGTCACAGAATGACGGCATGCCGGACACCCAGCGGCTCTACGCCTGGCTGTCCACCGACGAGCAGGGCTACGAGGGCGTGCTCGCGATCCCCGGCCCGCACGACGATCCGATGCCGCTGGTGTTCGGCGACGAGACCGGGGCTCGCCGCGCCGCCGGGGCCGCGCAGGTCGCGGCGATGATCCGAGGTCGGCCGGCAAGGTTGGTGATGTTCACCCGGGCCGAGGTGCTGGACGAGATCACTCCGATGTGACCTTGCGCGCTGCGAGGTAGGCCGCGGTGCGCACGTGCATCCGGCGGGGCAGCATCAGTGAGCTGTCCATGTTGCTCTGGTACCAGATCAGCCACTCCTTGAGCAGCTCGTCGGGGTCCTCCGACAGCGCGTCTGGCTCCCCCGGGGTCATCTGCCCGGCGGCCATGCCGTGCAGCGCCTGCCGCAGTTCCAGGGTGATCCGGCCGAGGATCTTCGGCATGGTCGATTCCAGCACGCAGGCGGTGATCATCAGCTCGATCTCGGACGGGCCAGCGCAGTCGTCCGGGTTCACGCACAGCGCTCGGTGTGCCCGGCCGGTTGCTTCGCTCACCAGGGTAGAGATGTCCATGGTCTTCTCCTGCTTCAGATAGTCCTGTTCGGCCACCAGGTCTCGTGGCCTCGGGTGACGCGCCAGACCGCGTACCACGCCTTCCACTCGGCCAGCGAATAGACGTGGCCGTTGCGCAGCCGCACGATCGGTTCCGGGCACAGCACCGACTCCCGGCGGGAGATCCACTTCTTGACGGTGCGCAGGTCGACGCCCAGGTTGGCGGCTACCTCGAAGGTGCCCGCCAGGTCGGCTTGCATGTCCCGGTAGGACGCGTAGATCTTGTCGTTCACCTGTCCGTGTACCGGATCAGTCGGTCTTCTTCACTCCGTAGCTGCGCAGCTCGAAGTCGCGCCGGGAGTTGCGCCCGACGATCTCGTAGTCCTTCCACGCCTGTTTCTCGGCGTGGTTGGCGGCCAGCGCGGCGTGCTTGAACTCGCCCTTGAGGTTGGGTTTGAGCAACTTGACGTGCACCCAGTAGTGCGTGGGGTGCTCCGGGTTGTCGGTCACGGCGTCCACCCTGATCCGCTCGTCAGCCACCCGGCCGACGTACTGGGCGTGGACGTGGTCACGGGCCTGACGGATGAGCGACTCCAGGTTCTGCGCGCCGCGGCCGTCCGCGTTGAAGGTCTTCACGATCACCCATTCGGTGCGGTACAGCCGGTACAGGTCGTCGGCGTCGCGGACGGCAGCGGCCTCGTTCTGCAGGTTGAGGTCGGACTGCTTCGTGGGCCGGTGGTCCACGGTGGCTCCTTCATGCTGGGTGGGGCACGACGACCAGCTTGCCGCCGAGGTCCTTCACGCTTTCGGTCAGCCGCTTGTGCAGCTTCTTGAACTCGTCGTCGTCGCCGGAGTCCTTGTACCGCCACCAGAGGTAGAGCAGCACGGCGGTGAGGAAGATGTCCAGGGTGTCGGGTGACTGGTGGTCGAACAGGATCTTGGCCAGCGGGTCGAACAAGACCGAGGCCAGCGCCGGCCATTTGCTCCACAGCCAGGTCCGGTTGAACCAGCCCTTCTTGTCGATCCGGTTCATGATCACGGTGGCGCTGATGATGTAGGTGACCCACGCGCAGTTGAGCAACGTGGTGATCAGGTGGCGCACGGGTTCTCCTCACCACAACGCGACCAGCACTTCCCAGATGCCGTCGCGGGCTCCGCTGCGCACGGCATCGTCGATCACCGCCAGGACCTGCCGCCGCTGGGCACACCGTTGCGGTTGGTAGTCCTTGGCCATCGGTGTGTACCGGCGCACTAGAAACGGATTAACGCCTGCTACGGGGCCGCCGTAACGGTTGTGGGCCTGTGATTCCCACAGGAGGGTGAGCATGTCGAGGCGCTGGTCGAGCAGGCCGAGCACCTTGAGCTGGTCGCGCTCGCCGAGCTGGCCGATCAGTGCGAAGGCGTCGTGCTTCTTGCCTGCCAGCAGGCTGTCGACGAAGTCGTCGCCCGGCCGCGCGGCGACGAGCTCATCCACGACGGTGGTGCTGACGGTGACGTCGCCGAAGACCGCGAGCTTGGCGCAGACGGCCGCGGCTGCGGTGAGGTCGCCGCCGACCCGGCTCAGCAGGTGCCGTGCGGTGTTGTCGTCGAGCGGGCTGCGGGCGCGGACCCAGGCCACGGCGTCGTCCTCGGCCGGTTCGGTGCAGCGCACCACGTACCCGCGCGGCGGTTTCATCGCCTCGATGTGCGGGGCGGCGGCGGCCCGCTTGCCGCCGGGGCCGCGCGGGACGTCGTCGTCGTTGGACACGAACAGCAGGTGCACGCCGGGGAGCTGGCGCAGCCCGGTGATCCAGCGGGTGAACGGTGCCCAGTTGCTGATCTTCTCGGCGTCGCGGATCAGCAGCAGCCGGTTGCCGCCGGCGACCATGGCGTGCTGGAAAGCCTGTGGCCACAGGTCCTTGTCGGTGCCGCTGGCGGTGTGCTGGTCGAGTTCGCCGGGGGCGATCAGTTTGCGGGTGACGGCCACGACGTCGTGGACCAGGGCGCGCTGGGGGCCGCACACGTAGGTGACCCGGCGCACCTCCCCCTTGTCGATGGTGCGCTGCCACTGGGCGAAGGTGCCCATCAGTCCTGGGAGATCACGGAGTCGTAGTCCTGCCAGGTGAGGTAGCCCGGCATGGCCTCGTCCTGCTCGGGCTGGGCAGCGACCAGGTAGGTCGCCTCGGTCGTGGTCTTGACCTCGAACAGCGCGAGCTGTCCTTCCATCTCGTCCTCGGGCACGGAAGCTCCTCTCAGGTCAGGGCGTGTGCGGCCTGCCGGTCGGCGTCGACGATCATCTGCCACTGCTGGCCACAACTGAGGCAGTCGAACTCCTGCAGCTCGTCGCGGACCTGCGCGTCGACGGTGCTGGCGCAGCAGGGGCAGACGAGGATCACGGTCTCGGACACGGGGCGGGCTACCTTCCGACGAACGGCTCCAACGCGGCTCGTGCTTGCAATCGGGGGTTCGCCGACGCGACCCGCGACAACGCCGCGATCATGTGCATGAGCCGGTCCCGGTCGGCGTCGAGGCCGTACGCCTCCTCGGCCGTGAAGATCAGCCACTGCTTGGTGATGGCCTCGGTGAACCAGGTGGTGAGCAGCTCACTGGACTGGGTGTCCCAGGTGGAGAACACGTCGCGGAAGCCGTCGGTGTCGCCCAGTGCGATGGCCTTGATCAGGTTGGTGACGTTGGCCCGCTGGGTCTCGGCGCGGCGGTCACCGTCCAGTGCCGGGCGGACCTGGCCGCCGGAGAACATGGCGGCCTTGCGGGCGCGGTCGGCCGGTGTCCCCAGGCTGATCAGGACCTGGGTGACCTCGTCCTGGGTCAGGTAGCCGAGCCGGTGCTTCTGGCATCGGCTGGCGATGGTGGGCAGTACTGCACGGCTGGCGGTGAGCAGGAACCGGGCGGTCGCCGGCGGTTCCTCCAGGACCTTGAGCAGGGCGTTCTGGGCCTGGTTGCTGGCCTCGTCGAGGTCGATCAGGGCGAGCCGGAACGCGCCGAACGGGGCGGTGCTCATGAACGGCTTCATCCGGCGCACCGCCTCGACCGTGAGCACGCTCAGGTGCGATAGGTCGTACGCGCCGACCTCGTGGTGCGTGACCAGGTGCCGGGCCAGCGTGCGTTTGCCGACGCTACGTGGCCCGGCGATCAGGGTGGCCGGGAGAAGGTTGGCTTCGAGCGCCTCCCGCACGCGCTCGTGGCCGATGATCACTTCTGCTTCCGGACACGCTTGGGTGGCAGCGGGACGCCCAAGTACTCGGCGATGTTGCCGCGCAGCCACCACATCCAGCCGTTGATCCCGGTGCCGGACACCTTGAACTTCTCGCGCAGCTCGCGTACGCACACCGCGTTGGTCAGGGCGATCTGGTCCATGACGGCGTCGAACAGGGCGACCAGGTCGCAGCGGTCGAACGCGCCGCGCTTGGGCACCTGGGCCAGGTGAGCGCGCAGGTCGGCGATGAGTTGCTGGCCTTCGACCAGGTCGAGGACGGTGTCCTCGTGGCTCTCGGCCGCGTCGACGCCCCACCACTCGGCCCAGGTGGAGTCGATCTCGTCGTAGCAGGTGGGCTTGTCCATGATGAGCATCTCGCGGTCGGACAGGCGCTTCTGCTTGTCGCGGTGGCCGCGGCAGTAGTCGATGACCACGTAGGACAGGAACGTCTTGAACCGGGCCTTGCGCGGCGTGCCGTCGTGAGTGAATTTCAAAGTCGGATCGAAGAAGGTGAGCCAGTCGCGTTCCAGGAGCCGGGTCAGGATCTCGACCGCGACGTCTTCCTTGTTGCTTTCGGCGATGCCGTTCTTCTTCACCAGTGCCACGACGTACGGGTAGTACTTGCGGAATAGATCACCGTAGTCCTTCGGCGCGGTGACGAAGTCCACGCCGTCCTTGTCATTCGTCACAACACTCCCTGGTCCCGTTGCATCGAGAATTGCCGACGTATTCAGTTGTCTTGGTTCAAGTGGGCCGAGGGCCGCCGCCAATCCGGCAGGACGTGCCCCCGGCCCAAGCCTCAGTCGGCGAGCAGATCCGGCGGGGTCCGCCAGCGGGTGGTCTGCACCCGCACCTCGTGCTCAAGCGCGGCGAAGCGCACCTGCAGCCGTTCGTCGCGCCGTTGGGCGCGCAGCTCAGGGGTGTTGCGTGTGCGCTGGAGATGGGCTTCGGCGGCGGGGCTGAGGCACTTGGCTGGCGCGGTGGCGAACAGCTCGGCGTAGCGGGGGCAGTCCACGATGTGCGTGGCGATCTTGGTGACCGACCCGGCCCGGCCGCAGCCGGAACAACGTCCGGATGGCATTCGCCTCACCCCCTGGGAATGGGTAGTCGGAAGCTTAATTGCGGTCGGCGAATGACGCCCACTATGGACGTGATTCTTCTACGCAGTGTTGATTCAGGTTGACCGACGAGTATTACAACGACCGAGTCGCACTCGGGGTGCGACAAGGCGTGGAGTTTCTCCGGAGATCGTTGAGCGACGACCTGACCGGATGCCTGGTAACAGACTAACCGGACGGACCGCCCGAGATGAGCCGACCCGGCACTTTCAGTTTCTTTGTGTCGCAGCCGACCCGGCCGTCACGCTCTCCGACTATCACTCGTTACGCTCTGGCGAGAACTGCACCGAGGTGATGGAGACGTTGTGATTCCGGACGACAATATGATCAAGGCCGTGCTGGTCCGCATGGAGCAGGACATCAACAAGCGCGGCTGGGATCAGCCCGCGCGGCTGTGGGCGCTGACCGCAATCGACGACGGGTTGCGGGCCTCACCGGTTCCCCTGCCCGACGGAAGCCCCGGGGAGACCCTGGAACGGGCCGCCGCGGGGTTCACCGCGACCTCGGCCGGTCGGGCTGTCGTGGCGGCGCTGGCTCGCCGGGAGTTCGCCGGGTTCGTGTTCATCTCGGAGTCGTGGGCGAACTACGAGATGACTCCGGAGCAGTACGCGCGGGAGAGCCGGAGGCTGGCCGACATCCCCGGCTCGGTCGAGTCCCGCGACGTCAGTTGCGTGGACACCGGAGGCCGGTTGCTCGGCCTGCACCGCAAGCGCGGCAAGGAGCCGGTGAACAACTGGGAGACGACCGACGGCAACTTCTCCGGCTTGGGCGGGCGGATAATCGACGCGTTGCTGGTCATGGTCCGGGCGATCGCCGAGAAGATGCCGGCCGGAACGGCGGACCTGGAGACGCTGCGCAACGCGAAGGCTTTTTCCGAGCAGCAGGCTCAGCAGTTGATCGACGAACGCCGCGCGATGCGCAAGTCCGAGGACTGATAACCCGGCTTACCAGCGTGCGGGTTGCCGGTCCGGCGCGGTCTCGTCCATGCTTTGGCGGCATGGACGAGACCGAGCGCGCCGAGGCGGTGCGCACCCGTGAGGAGATCCGCGCGCTGGAGGCCCGGCTCGCCGCGCTCTACCGCAGCCGCGAGCAGTCGATCCGCAGGCAGTCCGCGGAGATGACCCACCGGCAGATCGCCGCACTGTGGGGGATAACCCAGCCCCGGGTGACCAACATGCTGAACAAGGACATGCTGTCCGCCCGTCAGGCGGGCAGATCGTCGAGGTCGAGGAACTCCTGAGCCTTGGCGAACGCGACGTCGTCGATGTCGAGCAGCGCGCTGTCGCCGAAGTGCATCTCCACCTCCGGGCCGTCGATCTCCAGCACGGCCCAGGCGTGCCAGGGCTTCTGGAACCGGTCGGCGGCCAGGTCGTCACACCCCAGGCCGATGACGGCGGTGGTGCTGTCGTCGCCGCTGCGGACCCGGTCGGCGTAGCGGTAGTGCAGGTGGCCGTGGACCCAGAACGACGGGGTGTGGGCCAGCAGAGCCCGTTGCAGCCGGTCCTGGTTGAAGTGGCACTCCGGCATGTCCTTGAGCGGTAGCCCGGGGTTCGAGGAGCGGGGCTTGTCGTGCGAGAAGACGATGGTGCGCGGGTCGCTGTCGGCGGCCAGCAGATGCGCCATCTCCTGGTCGGTCATCTCCTCCTCGGGGAACCACAGCGAGCCGGGGTCGTTGCGCTCGCGCTCGTGGTCGAGCCGCCAGGCCTTGTCGATCGAGTACGCGCCGCCGAATGCGCGGGCGGTGATTGCGCCGGCGTTGTCGCGGGCGTAGGGCTTGACCACGCCGTCCTCCCACATCCAGCTCGCGCCCTGGGGGATGTAGAAGACGTGGCTGCGCACCGGCACGAAGCCCTCGATGGTGCGCCGCTTGTACTTGGCCAGGGCGAGGGCGTGGTTGTCGTGGTTGCCGTGCAGCCAGTACAGCGGGATCTGGGAGCGGACGGCGGCCTGGTCCAGCACGTCGAGGTAGCGCACGCCGGGGGGCTTGTGCTCCCAGTAGCCGAAGTCGCCGACCTGAATGATGTGATCGACCCCGAGGCAGACCGCCGTCGGATAGAGGTAATGGGTCACGAAAGCGGTGTTGCCGTGGGTATCCCCGGCCAGCATGATGCGCACGGCGGATTCAACAGCCCGCGCCGGTGAATGGTTACGGACGCGCGAACGGGCGGTGGATCACTCCACCGCCCGTTCAGCCCCCCGAGCGCGCCCCCGGCCCGTACCAGTCTACTTGGCTGCGGCGACCCGCTTGGTGGCCCGAGGTCGGCGGGTAGCGGCCGGTTGTGTCCCGGCGTCAGCCGAGGAGAACGCCGGGGAGGCCACCTTCGGCGTGTTCTTGGTGGCCTTGGCGGGCTTGGTGCCGTTCTTGGTCGCGCCTTTGATCGACACCTCGGCCCCGACGGTGCCGGAGGTTCGCTTGGCGGGCTTGTCGACGTCGGACTGCAGGCTCGGGACCCTGCCGTTGACCACGACCTCGTGGGTGTCCTTCTGGTGCTTTTCGTTGACCCGGCGCGCGAGTGCCTTGATCTCGGCGGCGGCGAGGACACCGCGGTTCTCGTAGAGGTCGAAGACCGCCTGCGGGATACGACCGAACCCGGAAACCGAGATCTGGTTCTCCTTCGCCCAGGCCCGGACGCGGTCGAGGTACTGCCTGCGCTCACCCTGCTTGGCGGCGGCCGGGTGCGGGGTCCTGGGGACCAGCATCGAGCTGGCCGCGTGGTGCGCTGCCGCTTTGACGGTGCCGATCTTGATCCCGGCTGTGACGAAGCGGGTCAGGAATTCGCGCAGTTCCTCATCCTCTTGTTCGGTGAGGTCGATCATGTATTCCTTGCCGTCGAGGCCGAATCTGGTGGTCGTGCTTGCCGCCTCGCCCGACAGATCGCTGAGGAGCTGGGTGATGATCTTGGTTGCCATCAGGGGGTCCTTCCTTGACTCTTCTCTTGAATCTCAGCGATCTCGCCGATGAGGGTTTCACACAGCGCCAGCAGCGGATTCAGCCCCTGAGCCACGGTGTTGACGACTTCTCGCTCACCGAGGTCGGGATGCTCCGGGGATAGCACCGAGACGTGCACCCGGTAATGCATCGACGTGGCGAGGCGATTGATCTCGGCCAGTCCGTCCAGCCCCATCCCGGCTATTCCGCCGGCAAGGACGACGGCGAGTGTGTGAAAGTGCACCGCCGGGCCGAGCAGCTCGCCGTCGAATAGGGATGCAACGGCATCGTCGAATCCCTCAACCGGCTTGTCCCCGGCTTCATCACGCCTAGGGCCTTTCGCACCTGAGTCAGGCACGTTCCTGGCCTCCGTCACTAAACATGGGCCACCAACATTGACGGGAGCTTACGTGGCCTCAAAGTAAGGGCAGGGGCGACTCTACGTCAACCTCACCTGCTGCCAGGTGAAGGCGTTGGCGATCTCCTTGGCGTCCCAGCCGACTGTCGCGCAGACGTTGGAAAGCAAGATCGTCCCTTCACTGCGCAACGCTGGGTCGTCGAACTGGTGTCCACGAAGCGATACCAGGCAGGCAAGCTCCATCCAGTGCAGTGCACAGAGGGTGAAATACATGGCGTCGGTCGGCTCGGTGTCAAAGCCCGCCCAAAGGAGGTCGTGTGCCATCCCCGACTGAAAAGAATCTTCGAGCCGGGCGAGACGCTGAGCTATGAAACCCTGCTTGATCAGCGGGCCGCAGCAGGTGTGGATGCTTTCACGTTCATGCACCACCTGGGCCACGAAGTCATGTTCGGTCGGGCAGACCGTTCCTCGGCAAGCCATGTCCATCCTCCAAATAGCGACGGCCCGGCTTACCTCGTTCGGGTGACGCCGGGCCGCTCCCGTTCGCCGCGTCCTTTTGTCTACGGCGTTCGGGGCTGTGCTATTCGATGAGCTTATTGCCGGTGTCTTTGACATAGGCTTCCAGCAGCTTGTTGGTCAGTCTGCCCATGACCGGGATAGGGCCGTGTCGCTTCTCGTATCCGGACTTCTTGGCCCAGTCCACGATCTCGGCGCGCTGCTTGGCCTTGGCCTTGCGCGCCTCGATCCTCGGCTGCCGGACGGCGTGGAACTCCTCCCGGTCGGCCAGCTCGTCCTCGACCGCCGCGTCGACCGTCTCGCCGCGCAGGAGATAGACCGCGTGCGTGCCCTGGATGATCCGGCGGACGTTCTCGGTGCCGAACTCGTTGTAGTCGAAGACCCGCTTGCGCAGACCGTTGGTGGACAGCTTCATCCGTTCCGCTGCGTCGGCCAGCGGAACCCAGCCTTCGAGGATAGGAACGTCGGAGGGGCGCAGGGGGTCGGGCACGCCAGGTCCTTTCTTAGTTGTGCGTCAGTTGCAAGCAGTCTACTGAGCTACTTCTGATTTGTGCAAGAGTGTGGCCCGGCGAACTCGCGTGACATCACGGTCTTGGCCGTGTTGAGCCAGAGCTGGGCCTCCTCGTCGGTGCGGACCTGGTCGAGCAGGCGCAGGCACCGGTCGAGCAATGCGGCTTCCTCGCGGTCGAACTGCCGGGTCCGCCACTGCGGGATCACCCGACGGCAGAACTGCTTGAGCGCGTCGGCGAGCTGGGCCGAGTCCGGCTTGAGGGTCTGCTCGGCCATCTCCTGGAACAGCTCGACGTCGCTGGGCGCGCGGTAGCCGATCGATTCCAGCAGGACACCGGCGGTGGTCACCCAGTCCATCTGCCGGGCCAGGGCGACCATTTTGACCGGCGTGTAGAAGGCGTGGCAGGCGAAGCACCAGGCGTGGTTGCTGTCCACGTAGACCCGCATGGCCTTCTCCATCCCGCCGTCGGAGTGGTTGATCAGGCCGAAGGGGCAGAAGACCTTCATGGACCAGCCGTAGGCGGGACCGTCCGGCAGCTCGACGCCAGCCATCCGGCAGGCGCTGATGATCGACACCCGCTCGTTGGCGATGGTGATCAATGACGGTTGCTGCCGGCTGAATCTCACTTGCGCAGGTTCTCCATGACAGCGAGCAGCGCGTTCTCGCTGAACCGGCGGTGCCCGCCCGGAGTCAGGATGTGCGGGATCTGGCCGTTGAGCGCCCAGCGGCGCACGGTCTTCGGATCGACGCCGAACATGGCGGCGACCTGCCGGGGGTGCAGCATGCGATCCTGCTGGATCGGCCGGATTGTGGTCATGCCCCGTATACCGTTCAGTAGAGCAGCGTGAACCCTCCCTGTTGGTCCTGCCACCCGCGCGAGCGGGACGGCTCGCGGGAGCTGAACCGGGCGGTGGCGTAGTCGATCTCCATGTCCAGGGCGTGTGCCTTCTCACCGTCGCGGTTCTTCATGAGCTGGCCCTTGATCGGTGCGATCCGTGCGGTGTTCTCACTGGGCGCGAGCAGGGTGAGGATCAGGTCGGCGGACTTCTCGGCCTCGCTGGTGTCGCTCAGGGCGTCGGCCCGGTAGTAGCCGAGCTTCTCGGCCTCCAGCCGGGCGGTGCGGCTGACCTGCCAGGGGCTGACGAACGGCACGCCGCGCCCGTCGGCGAAGGTGGTGGCGATCTGCTTGGAGTGCTTGAGGTTGCCGGATAGTTCCTCGCGATCGGACTGCCGCTTGCGGTCGGCGCGCAACAAGCCGAGGTAATCCATCACCACCAGGTCGACTTGGAACAGCCGATGCAGCCGATGCAGCTTGCTCTCCAGATAGGACACGGCGGCGCCTGCGGGGACCTGGCAGATGTAGATCCGCCCGTAGGTGGGGTTGTTCTGGAAGTCGGTGACCACCCGGTGCAGCGCGTGCTCCCGGTCGGGGTCCATCGTGCCTTTCTTGATCTCCCGGGAGTTGAGTCCGCCGGGGATCGCGAACTCCGGCTGGCAGGAGTGTCGCGCGATGATGCGCCGGCGGACGGTGGAGCGGACGGTCTCGGTGGTGAAGAAGACGACGTTCTTGTGCTGCTCGACCGCGGCCGACCAGGCGAGCTGTACGCACATGGTGGTCTTGCCGTCGCTGGTCCACCCGGCGATCAGGATCAGCTCGCCGTTCTGCAGCCCGTCGACCTTCTCGTCGATGGCGGGCACCCCGAAGTTGATCCCGGCGTTGAGCCCGGCTGCGTGGGCGGCCTTGGCCTCGGCGTAGTCAGCCAGGATGTCGTCGCCCTCGCCGCGCATGTCGCCCTCGGGGGCCTCCTGCTGGTGCAGGTGCCGGTCGATCTCGGCGAACCGGCCGAGCAGGAAATTGCGGGCGTCGGTGTGACCCTTGAGTTTCTCGCCGCGTTCGCCGTCTACGCCCCGGGTGAGGATCTCCATGGACTGGGTGAGTGCCCCGGCGGTGGCCCGGTCGGCGGCCAGCTCGCGGAGCTGGTCGAGCGCCCACCGGAACCCGGCGTCATCGACCGTGGTGTCGCGCAGCAGGTCGTAGCTCTCCTGGTAGAGCGCGATGGTCCCGGCGTCGACCCGCGCCCCGGTGAGCATGTCACCGAGCGCCTCATGGGTCATGACCGCGCCGGTGACCTCGGCGTACTTCTCCAGCATCGCGAACAGGTTCGAGTGGGTGCGGTCGATGAAGTGCTCGCCGGACAGGTGCTGCAGCGCCCGGTCGAGCAGATCACGCCGGTCGGGAATGATCGCGGCCAGCAGCGTCTGCGCGTGCTCGGTAGCAGAGGTCACCCTTTTGGTACCGGGCGGGCGGGGCCGGGAGCCGCCCCGCCGGTCCTCAGGCGGTGAGCAGCTCGGTCAGCTCCTCGCAGGCGGTCCGGATGGACTGGGTGAAGTCCTTGTAGTCGGCTCGCTCAGCGTCATGCAGCTCGTCGATCAGCTCTCTGATCTCGGTGACCTTCTCCTCGATGGCGTCGGCGCACTCGGTGACGGTCTCGAATTCGGACGCCAAGTCCTCGGCCAGCTCGTCTCGTTGGTCCTTGCTGCGCGGGGTCTTGGTGGCGGTCATGGTCTTGAGTGCCGCAAGGGCGTTGTATGCATTCATGCCAACACCATGACTGACCCTGACTGACCTGCGCAAACACCGTTGGTGGGCGGTGAAAACCTGCTCGGGGAGCCTTTTCATGTGGTTGCCGTGCACCTGAGTACCGCTGGCCCGCGTACAGCAGCCCCCGGAACGACGCTGGGCGGTCCATTACGTGGGCAAACCCGCGTAATGGACCAACCTCAGCCGGAAGGTCACGGTTGAGTCACATCTAGCTGCGGTCGATCCGGTCGACGACCTTGGTCAGCGCCCAGGCCAGCAGCACGATGGCTCCGCTGCTGCTCACCCAGAGCATGCTGGTGTGGCCATCGTCGAGGAAGTCGGCCGACATCGCCGCGGTGTGCCCGGCGACCAGGGCGAGGTAGGCGGCGACGATGCCGTACATCTTGACGAGCTTGAGCTTGCTGTGTGTGCAGGAACCCATGGGGTCGAGCGTAGGGCCGTCACCCAAAGGAGTTCACCCGCCGGTGTGGCAGGGGCAGTCGCACTGGGCCTCGCAGTAGCGGCACTGCCCGGCGCACGCGCGGTGCAAGTTGTGGTTGCACTCGGCGCTGCGGAAGGTGTGCGTGCGGGTGGCCCGGCTGACGCCCTTGCGGACCTGCTCGTCGTAGAGCTTCTTCATCGCCTCGATGTCGCGGTCACTCATCGGGGTGGAAGGCGAAGACGGAGTCGTAGATGCCGTAGTCGCGATGGGCTCCGAGAACGTTGGTGATCTTCACCCGGTACTCGCGGGGGTCCTGGATGACGTACTGCTGAATGGCGCTGATCCGGCCGAACTCGGCGACGACGTCGTCGTGGACCAGGTCGGCGACCTTGGTCTGCTGCCAGACCCGCTTCTTCGTGCCGCCGGCGTCGATGCTGGGCCGCTCGAACGGAGCTGGGATGCTGCGCTGCACCCGGGGGGTCGAGTAGGGCTGACCGGTCACACCGTGCAGTTCCATGGGCCACCTTCATTGTGTTCGGATATGGGTCCGGCCCGCTGTCCTCTGGCGGGAGACAGCGGGCCGGGTTCGGTAGGTCAGGCGTTGCCGGTCGTCACGCTGCCGGAGGCGTTGCCCTCGCCACCGGCCTGGGCCGAGTCGGTGCCGGTCTTCCCGGCCGGGGCGGCGCTGGTGTCGCCCTTACCACCACCGACCTGGTTGCCCGTAGACGGGGCCGAGGCCGTGCCGTGTGTCTCCTCGCCGGAGCCGCCCTCGTTCGGGTTGTCCGCCGTCCCGCCCGGCTGGCTCGGCGACTGCTTGCCGGAGGTGTCGGTCCACGGCTGCTCCGGGGAGGTCATTTGGTGCCCTCCGCGCGGTCGCGCTCCTTGCGGTCCTTCTCGGCCGCGTCCTCCAGCGCCTTGCGCTCGTCGTCGATCTTCTTGCCCTCGTCGACGCGGATCTTGATCTGCTCGGCGAGCGCCGCCTTGACCGCGTCCTCGTGCTTCTTGTCAGTCATGCCCTAGCTCCTCGCTACCCGTCCGGAGATCGGTGGGCGTTGCCACCCGTCGACCAACCGACCCACTGCTGACCGGGCGCTCTGCCCGCATCCACGGCACCGACCCTCGCGGTAGATGAAGCCGAACCGTCCAGCCTCGACACCGTGCTCTGGATATATCGGTGAGGGGACGTAGATTTCCTTCAGTTCCAGTGCCGTCGACCGGCCGCTCCGGGCGGCGCAGAGGTGCCGGTAGTGGGCGATGAAGTCGGGTACCAGCAGGTCGGCATGGGCCTCGGTATTGCGGGTATTCAGTTCCTTTTGACACCCGTCCCGAAAGTGCCTCCCGGCCGCCTTCTCCGGCGATGTCAGTCCCACGAGACGTCCGGGCGTTTGCCGCCCATGAGGCGGATCTCGCTGGGGCTCAGTTGCAGCCGGGCGTAGTGCTTGCCGGTGTGATCGAGGTGGCGCTGACAACGGATGGTGGCGCTGTACTGCGACTGGCACCGCCCGGTGTTGCCGCCCTCGACCTTCACCGCGGCCCTGTCACGGTCTTCTGCCCCTGGTACTTCGAGCCCAGCTTCCTGTCGCCATAGGGACGAAGCACCCGCTTGTCGGTGTACTCGAAGGACACCTGTGCGATGTAGCAGCCGATCTCCAGGGCGATCGGCTGCGGGCTGAGGTTCTTCAGCTCCAGGGTGATCGCGCCGTGGAAGCCGGGGTCGATGAACCCGGCGGTCGAGTGCACCATCAGGAACTTGCGCGCCCAGGTGGACTTGCCCTCGACCCGGGCCACCATGTTGGCCGGAAGCGTGATCTCCTCGACGGTGGTTCCCAGCACGCACTCCCCCGGGATCAGGGTGTAGTAGCGCCCGGAGGCGGTGATGACCTTGTCGGTCCAGTCGCCGAAGGCCCCCAGGAACTCCTTGCCGAGCCGGAGATCGACGCTCGCCGGCTGCATGGCGCGGTCGGCCGGGGGCGGGTCGATGCGCAGTCGGTGGCTGGCCAGCTCGTCGGCGATGGTCCCGTCGGAGAGCATCATGACTTCGCCTGCATGTACTGCGGATCGCGGGCGTTGGCCGCGCGCATGATCAGAGCGGTCGCGTCGTAGGCGCATCCCTCGCGGAAACCCGCGTCGAGCAGGTCGCCGGTCAACGCGATCTTCTCCCGGGTGTAGAGCCCGTCGTCCAGGCCGGTCTTGCCGTCGCGGGTCTCGACGATGATCGTGACGGTGGTAGGCATCAGTGCTCCTCCTGTTGGGCGGCGGTGACCATCTCGGCGTGCACGGCGAGGACGGCCTTGGCGTGCAATTGACTGGCCCGCGACTCGGAGATCCCCAGCGAGCGGGCGACCTCCTGCAGTTGCTGGCCGTGGAAGTAGTGCAGGGCGAGGACGGCTTGCTCCTCGCCGGGAAGTTGCCGGACCGTCTCGACGACGGTGCCGAGGATCTGGGCGGTGAAGGCGCTGGACTCGACGGTGCGGGTGGACTCGGGGTCCAGTTCCTCGGCCTCCAGCGAGACCGGCCGCTGAGCCATGCCGCGGATCGTGGAGCGCACATCCTTGACGGTCATGCCGGTGCGCGCGGCCAGTTCCTTCTCCGGCACACCCTTGTCCTGACCGGCCTCCTGCAGCGCCTTGGCCCGGGTGCGCAGCGAACGGGTAGCCCAGTCGGAGCTGCGGATCGCGTCGATCAGCGCCCCGCGGACTCGGCGCACGACGTAGGGCTTGAAGTACTCCAGTGCCGCCGGCGAGTACCCGTGCTTCTCGCAGTAGGACTTCCAGCGGGACGCGGCATCGACCAGGCCGAAGTGGGCGATGGCCCGCATCTCGTCGACGTCGAGAGCATGCGGCGCGGTCCGCCACACCTGCTGAGCCAGTGACTGACTCAGCCCGATGTACTGGTGAACCAGCACCTCCATGTCAGCGTCCACGTCACATAGCCCGCCGGGTGATGCGGTCGTAGCCGAGCTTGGCCAGCCGCCGCTCACCCTTGGCGAACTGCCGGACCACCGAGTAAGGGACGTCGCCACGACGGGCGAGGTACTCCTCCAGCAGGCGGTGGGTGTTGTAGTGCCCGGTCGGGCAGATGACGACCTTGTTCTCGTCGACGTCCGGCCCGCCGTGGCCCTTCGGCCACACGTGGTGCTCGTGGTTGATGTGGCTGCTCGGAGTGTGCGTGGTGTGCAGCGTGCACGGCTGGCTGGTGGTCAGCAGTTGCGGGGTCGCCACCGTGTTCAGCCCGACGACCGTCGGCTTATCGCCGTAGCTCGGGTAGGACATGTTCACCCTCCTGAGTGACCGAAGTTGAGGCGAGCGAAGTCGCCGAAGTGCTGGCGGGCAGCCACGTCGTAGGCGCGAGCGGCATCCGTCTCTTCCTGATACCGGCCGATGAAGTGCCGCTTCCTGTCCCGGATGACCATGACCTTCCACAGTCCTCGTTCCTGGTCCCACGTGACGCCTTTGAACTGCGAACTGCAAACTGCTTGCCTGAATGTGCTCTGTTTGCGCTTGTTCGCTCCGTTCTCCAAGTTCGTCGCTGGTCGAAGGTTTGCGCGAGAGTTGTTGAGTCGATCGCCGTCGATGTGATCGACCTGCGACCAGCCCGTGAGAAAGGTGTGGAGGTATTGGCACTGCCCTCCGCGAAGCCATCGCCGTGCGTAGAAGCAACCCGGCCTGGTCTGCACCGCGTGCCAGCGCTGGAGGATTACGTCCTCGAAATCCTCCTCGTCCACGACGAAGGACAGGTTGTCGCCAAGGGCGAAGCTGATCATGCGCTGCTCCCGATCAAGTCCAGTAGGGCTAGCGGGCTCAACGCTTCAAAGAGCTGGTTGGACTCGCCGAACACAAAGTCGGCCAGAGCTTGCTCTCGGCGCAGAACGTCGAGGTAACCCTCTTCCTGGGTGCCGCGGGCGAACAGGTTGACGACGTAGACCGACTTGTACCGGGAGCCGTCTCGGCGGATACGGCCGGCGAGCTGCTGCATCCGGGCCGGGTTGATGATCTGGTCCACGTTGATCAGGAAGCGGGAGACCTGAAGGTTGAGCGACTGCTCGATGGCGGTGGTGCCGATGAGCACACGTACGTCGGGGTCGTCCCAGAACGCGGCCTGGGCCTCGGCGCGGGCGGCCGGTCGGGTGTCGCGGCCCCAGATCTTGACGTGCTTGACCCCGGCTGCGTCGAGCCGGGCGGACAGGGCTTCGACCGTGCGGGTGAACTGGCAGAACACGACGACCTTCTCCTCGGCCAAGTCGCCGGTGAGTAGGCCCTCGACGTAGTCGAGCTTGACGCTGGTATGCCGCTGGTCGGCCTCGCCGAGGGTGACCAGCCCGGAGCAGATTTGCTGGCCGTAGAGGAACATCGCCATGGCGTCGGGCTGTTTGATCTTCGTGCCCTCGGCCTTGACGATCTTCAGGACACCTTTGCGCAGCTCGTCGTACTTGCTCTTCTGCGCCGGATACAGGTCGAGGTAGACGTCGTGCGGCTGGATCACCGGCAGGTCCACATCGACGATGTGGGCTGGGGTCCGGCGCAGGGTGAGCGGGGTGGCTTTGGCTACGAATTCGTGCAGGTTCTTGTAGCCCACGGCCTTGCGGGTGGTCACGTGCCGGCCGACGGCGGAGTTGTAGACCTTGACGAACTCCTCGCGCACGTAGCGCTTCTTGAAGTAGGTCTCGGAGCCGAAGACGTCGTACGCGCCGACCGGGGTGAGCACGGCGTACAGCTCGGTCAGGTGTTTCTGCAGCGGGGTGCCGTTGAGAACGATCACGCGCTGGCATTGCTTGGCCAGCCGGTTGATCCGGTACGCGGTCTGGTTCTTGCGGTTCCGCAAGGCGTCGACGTCGTCGATGATCAGGGTGTGCGCGCCGTGGCCTTCGAGGACCTCGGCGTCGCGCAGGAACGTCTGGTAGCTGGTGACCAGGATGGCCCACGGCCCGGCGTAGCGATGGTGACGGACGGCTGCGGTGCCGGCGGCGTTGATGATCAGGTGACTGGGCAGGAAGCGTTGCAGTTCGGCGGTCCACTGCGGCAGCGCGGATGCGCGGCAGATGACCACGACCTTCTCGCCGTTGTCGTACTCCCCGGCCTGGGTGGCGGCGGCGATCAGCCCGGCGGCCTGGGCGGTCTTGCCGGTGCCGACCTGGTCGGCGATCAGGCCCTTGCCGCGCATGTAGAGCCAGGCCACCCCGACGCGCTGATGCTTGCGCAGGTTCACCCCGCAGACTCGGCAGCCGAGCCGCAGCCTCGGGTAATGCTCGATGCAGGGCTGATCGTTAAAGAACACCAGCTCGCCGAGGTCGAAGTCACGCAGGGTCCGGATGTTCTCGGCGAGGGTGAGCCTGTCATCAGGGGTCAGGAGGCGCACGTCGATCAGGCTCACCCTATGTCTACCGGTAGAGACCGGCCGGTGTGTTCAGGCGGCGTCGCGGGCTTCGCGGCGGATCTGCCAGACCTCCCGTTTGCGGGCGATGGTGACCGCGGCGCGGGCCATCAGCACCGAGTACGTGACGTCGGTCTGGAACGCGGTGAGCGCCCGGTCGATGTGATCGCGGAACTGGTCCACGGCCACCGGCGCGGTGCCCCTTCGAGTGCGGCGGATCGCCTGGGTCATCCCACTTCCTTCGGGCCTTTGTCGTCGAGGCGACGGGACTCGGGCACGAGTACCGGGATGGCCGCGGAGTTGGTGTTGTCCACGGCCTTGAGCGTGTCCTTGGCCAGGCTGGCGGCCGATCCGGCACTCATCCCGTAGAAGACCAGGGACCAGAATCCGATGGTGCCCAGGGAGTAGTCGCCGATCGGGATGTCTTTGGCCCAGTCGGTCTGGGCCACGAGCAGGATGACCAGGACCCCGGCGACCCAGGTGGACAACTGGGTGAGCATGCCGTTGACGTCACCGCCGCGGGCGTAGCGCATGAAGTCGATCAGCTTGAGGATCAGCGTCACCATGGCGACGGCAGGCAGGAATTCCACAAGGGCCTCCTTGTAGGTGTGGCCACCTCTGCTCGTATACCGCCGGAAGGTTGAAGCTATGCACTTCCTTCTTTTCAGAAGGCGTAGATGATCTTCACGTTGAACTTGACGCCGAGATAGTTCTCGTCGGTGACGTAGCTGCTGCCGGGCACATTCTGGGTGGGCGGCACGCCGAGAAGCCCGGTCTGCGCGTGGTAGAGCAGCGTGTCGCTGGGGTGGTAGTCGAGGATGTTGATGATGTGGGTGGCCACGACGGGCGGGTTGACCTGTTCGACACCGTGGTTGAGTCCGTCCACGCCGAGGGTGTTGAGGCCTCCGGCCCAGATCAGGGTTCCGGCGTCGGTGCGCTCGAAGGGGATGTTGGCCGGGTAGTAGACGTTCTGGACCTGGTGTTTCCAGGCGACCGGCATCTGGGCGTACTCGGGGAAGAAGATCACCTGGTTGGGTGGCGGTTGTTCTGGGCGGACCGCGCCCAGGTAGCGCAGCGCCCCGACGCCTAGCAGGCGGCTGACGGTGTTGGCCGGGTTGTAGTAGTCGCCGGCGAAGCGGGTCTGTTTGACCCGGACCGAGTAGCCGATCATGGTGCAGTCGACGTCGACGCGGTAGAGCTGGGCGTGGGCGGCCCAGGAGTCGGGGTCGTTGACGGCCATGATCGTGCGAGCCAGCTCGGCTTCCTCGATCATCATCCCCAGGGGCAGGGCGTAGTAGCCGAGCTGCTCCAGTGTGGCCCGGCGTTCGGTGAGGCTGTCGTAGGAGTTGTAGGTCCAGGCCTGCAGACCCCGGCTGCCGGAGGACGAGTCGTAGACGCCCGGTCCTGGTGTCCCGGAGTACACGGTCTCGCGCTCGGCCAAATACCCGACCGGTTCGAGGAAGTCCGCGCCGACGTAGGCAGCGGTGTAGGCGTAGGTCCAGAAGTCGCTGGAGACGCTCATGTAGCAGGCGGGCAGCCACGACTTGTCGTTGCGGTCGCGGAACTGGAACAGCTCCGCGTTGGGAGCCTGCCGGTCGCAGTGTTTCGCCCAGCCATCCGAGGTGCCCAGCGCGAGCCGCCCGTCGGCGTACGGGCCGTCGAGCTGGCTGGAGATCAGCCGCCAGTGCTCGGGTGACTTTTTCGACTTAGGGAAGCGCAGAAACAACCGGCCCATGTCAGGATGCCTTGCCCCACTTGGGATTGACGTTCGGGTTCAGGTTGCCGCTGTCGCCGTGCGGATACGGGTTGCCGCCGTAGACCACGTTGGGGTTCAGGTTGCCGTAGTCATCGGGGTCCGGCGTCCAGGAGACCACGGTGTTGTCGTTGTCGTTCTGCGAGATCCAGTCGCTGCTCTTGGTCGGGACCGGGGTGTAGGCGTAGCTGTTGCCCAGGGTGTAACTGGTGTCGTACCAGAGGTCGCCGGGCCGGGCCTGCTTCGAGCCGGGGTCGGTGGGCTGGATGAACACGCGAATGTTCTGCGCGAAGCCGATGCTGCCGAACGGGTTATCCGGGTCGTACGTGTTGGGCTTAGTCTTGGGCTCGTCGCCCTTCTGCGGCTGGGCGGTGACCTTGTGGATAATCCAGGTGAGCTGCTTCTGGAGCTGGATCTGCCGGTACTGGATCTCGTCCTGCAGCATCAGCTCGACGGTGGGGGTCTCGTCCTGCACGGTGACGGTGATGGCCAGCACCCGGTAGGCGTTGACCACGTTGATGCCGTGCTGGCTGGTCCCGATACCGATCCAGTCCCCGACCTGGTAGTCGTAGAACGGCCGGCGGTACTGCTGGAAAGCGGGGACCGTGATGGTCCACTCGCTCTTCTCGCTGCGCTTCTGCTTGAGCACGTTGCGGGCGACCGCGGTACGGCGGGCGGCGATGGTCGTGGTGCCTTCGGCCTGGTCGTACCAGTACTCGCGTCGGTTCCACCGCTTCACGCTGGTCTTGTCGGTGACGTGGCTGTCGCGGCCGGTGTTGTCGGCGACGATGACGACGTTGCCGATCTCCTCGCGGGTGCGTTGCCGGGCCTTGTCGTGGATCTGGCCCTCGTAGAAGATCACCCGGCGTTCGCGGCGGGCTCCGATGATCGGCCGCACGTCGAGTTTGAACCGTGGCCACATCACCCATTCGCAGTACTCGGCGAAGTATTGGCTGTAGTCCTGCCCGGTGCAGTCCTGCAGGAAGTCCCACAGGTTCTGCCCGGTAGTGGGGCTGAACCCGACTTTGGTGGTGGTCGCGACGGTGGGCACGTACACCCATTTGGCTCCGCCGCTGTCGCGGGTGGCGGTGAAGCTCGGCTTGACCCAGGTGACGGCTCCGCGCTTCTGCGCGGACTTGAACAGGGTGTACCACATCCGCATCACCGGCCAGGTCGGCGGGAAGACCCATTTGTAGGCCGGGCTGTTGTCGGTGCCGGAGGAGAACTCGGGGTTGTTGATGACCTTCTTCGGGACCGGCTTGGGCCAGCCCGGTCGCACGATGACGGCGTTCTTGAGCAGGTCGGCGGTGCCGGGGCCGCTGATCGTGACGGTGCGGGTCTCGTCCTGGGCGATGCGGGCCTCGTCGATGTTGCGGCCGAGCCACTGCATGCGCAGGTTGCCATCTTCCCACGCCTCCCAGAGGTACTCCCGGTCGAGCAGGATGATCGGGTCCTCGCCGCTGGGCAGCCGGACGTTGAAGAACGGGGAGTCCAGGTTGAGGGTGATGGTGCCGGAGCCGCTGCCGTTGAGTTCGGGGCTGATGCTGAACGACACCCAGTCGTGGACCACGGTGACCAGGGTGGAGAAGTCGTTGTGGTCGCGGACGCGGATCTCCCACCCGGTGCTCTCGGCCCGGATGGGTTGCACGACGGCGAGGAACTTGCCGTTGGATGCCATCAGTCGTCCTCTCCGAGCACGGTGACCGAGCTGCCGGGCTCTTCGGTGTCCGGGATGATGACCTGCACCTCGTCATGGGCGGGGTCGATCAGCCCGGCGGTGATCTGCCGGTCGGCGGTGCCCGCGGCGGTGGTGGCGGCCTTGCGTTCCCAGGTCACGACCTGCACGGTCTGCGAGCCGAAGGTCACGCCGGTCTCGTCGTCGGCGAAGCCCTGTCCGACGAGGGTGACGGTCTCCCCGGGCGCTCCGACCGGTGGGTCGATGAACCACAGGTGCGGGTACCGTGCCGCGCCGGTGATCGTTGCGGTGACGGGCAGGGTGGCCTCGTTGGTGCCGCCGACCTTGAAGCTCCACCAGACGGTCCAGTTGCGGGCCATCCCGTCGACGATGATCCGCATCCGCCAGTAATAGATGTTGTCGCCGGCGGGCAGCGCGGGCAGGGTGGCCTCGGCCAGGCTGTAGCTGGTGTAGATCTCGACGGGTTCGGTGACGGTGCCCAGTCGCAGGTAGTCGTCATCGGTGCCGATGCCGTACTCGAACTCGGCGACGATGTAGCCGGGGTCGTCGGCGTCGCCCTCGAAGAGGTTGACGTAGCCGGTGAGGGTCGGGGCGGTGACCGGCAGGACGGTGACGTCGGGCGGGTCGATGATGCCGTAGAGGATGCGGCGCAGGTCGGCCGGGATGATGGTCACGCCTGCGGTGATCGGGCTGGCGTCGAGGGTGAGGGCGGAGGCGGCCGGGATGGCGGGGGCCGGAGCCTCGGCCACCAGGTCCAGGGGTGGGACGTCGACCGTCAGCGCGCCGCCTCCGCCGATCGCGGCGGCCGGGGCGGGGATCTCGATGGTGGCGTCGACGACGGGCACGGCCGCGGTGATGGGGTCGTGGCTGACCGGCGCGGCCGATTGCGGGCCGCTCAGGTCGAAGTCGTAGGTCAGGCCTGGGATGTCGAAGTCGCTGACACCCATCGCGATCAGGTACACGTCGTTGGCCGCGACGTTGACGTTGACGAACCCCCCGGCCTGGGTCCGGGCGACGGCGGTGAAGGTCGTCTCGGTGGCATCGGCCTTGTAAATGTAGGCGAAGACGTACTGCTGCTGGCTCGACACGGCCGGGTACATGGTGAACGCCCCGGCGACGGCGGGCTGGTACCGCCACCAGGCGGTGCGCTGCTTGCTCGGGTACTGGGGCGGGTCGTCGGCTCCGGTGGTCAGCTCGGTGTTGAGTGTGGACGCGGCGGTGAAGGTGCCGCCGTTGGTTGAGATGACCACCGGTGTGGCGTTGGTCAGCAGGTCGTTGGCTGGTGCGACCACCAGGGGTTACCTCCTCTCGGCGACGGGTGCTGAGGGCTGGTCAGGACGCGGTGCGCAGCCGCAGCACACCGTTGGGGAAGGACAGGGTGAAGTCCTGGGCGGTGGCGCTCTTGTTCTCGCCGAGGTCGACCAGGGCGACGAGCTGCTGGCTGGTGGCGAAGTAGTAGACGGCGTAGCGCACGGTGGCGGTCAGCGTGGCCCAGGTGAGGTTGTCGGCGGTGAGGGTGACGCCCTGCAGCGTGCCGTCGTAGCTGCCCATCGCCCAGTTGGGCAGCTCCTTACCGCCGGCGGTGTAGCCGGTGCCGGTGATCTCGTTGCCACTGACCGCGCCGTAGTCCGCGTGCAGGGCGATGTTCGGGGTGTAGCTAGGGGCGAGCAGGGCAACGTTCATCGGGTCGTTGGCGGGCGAGGTCTGCGCGCCGAGCAGGGTGGTGAAGAATGCCGCGTACGGCTTGGCGGTGATCGCCACGGGCGTACCTCTTTCAGACGGCCGGGATCTTCGCGAAGCCGGTAGTGAAGGTGAGCGTGAGGTCCTCAGCGTCGAACTCGCGGGCGCTGACAAAGTCGAGGTAGCCGATGAGTCGGCTGGTCGATGCGGTGCCGGTGCCCAGGTAGAGCACCGCCCATCGGGCTATCAGCGTGAGGGTCTGCCAGGTGGCCGAGGCCGCGGTGGCGGTGACCGCGAAGGTGTCCTCGTTGTAGGTGAGCGTCACCCCGGTCAGGGTCTTCTCGGTCCCGGCGAGGATGTCGTTGACGTCGGACAGGAAGACGTCGCCGACCATGTCCGGGACGTAGCTGGAGCCGACCAGGGCGATGCGGACCGGTCCGGTGACCAGGTTGAACTGACCTTGTGGGAGGCCGAGCAGGAACCCGGAGTAGGGCGCGGAGCTGAGGGCCATGGTGAGTCTTCCTTCTCAGTTCCAGGAGGTGGCGGCGGCGACGACCTCGACGGTCTCGGCTCCGAGCGGGGCGTCCTCCGGGGTCACCCGGCGCAGGGTGATGCCTTCGGTGTAGGTGCCGGGGGCCAGGTCGCCCAGGTCGACGGCGGCGGCGAAGTTGTCCCCGTCGAGCGACAGGTAGTAGCTGCTGGCCCGGGGGCCGCGCAGGGTGAGGGTGGACTCCACGGCGGTGTAGCTGGTCGACAGGTTGACGATCCGGAACATCACGTCGGCGCTGGTGCGCCGGGGGCTGTTGCCGAAGGTGACGGCGTTGAGTTCGCCGTCGGCGGCGTACATCCAGAACGCGAGGGTGTCAGACATAGGGTGCCCGCCAGGTCACTTTGCAGAAGCCGCTGGAGTTCGACCCGACGTCGCAGACGAAGCGCAGCCGGTTGAGGCCGGGCACGAGGCCGAAGAAGTGCCGGCCGCCGGTGTGTCCGATGGTGCCGATGACATTGGCTCCGGTGTTGGTCAGGGCGGTGAAGCTGCCGACGTTGACGGTGACCGTGTGCCCGGCGAGGGTGCCGTTGTACTTAAGCACCAGGTCCGGTTCGGCGGTGGTGTTCACCAGCCGCGGGTTGACCAGTTTGGGTGGGCCGCCGGTGCCGACCTCGGCGGTACCGAACTGGATGATCAGGTTGTCCAGGACGGTGTCGTGCCCGTCGTTCCAGACATAGATGGTGTCGTCGACGTGCATCTCGGCGGTGTACTGGGTGCCGTAGAAGTACGGGTCGGCCAGGGTGAAGTCCATGGCGAACTCGGCTCGCATGCGCCCAGTCATGGTGGGAGCCATGTTGGCGGTCATCTCGGCGTTGGCCGAGGCGGTGATGAGCTGTACGCCGTTTGCGGGCAGGCCGAGCGGGGCGGTGGTGGGTCCGGCGGGAGCGTCGGCCGATCCCCAGGTGACTCCACTGAAGGCACTGGTGAGGAACCAGCGGCGGGTCAGCAGCACCTGTGCGCCGTTGGGCTTCCAGACCAAGCGCCGCAGGAAGTCCCAGCCGTCGTTGAACCGCTGCCGATGGTCGTTGTAGTCGGTGCTGTTGATGGTCTGCCGCCGGCCGATGACCTCACCGTCGTCGGTGGCGGGCAGCGGGACCGACACCTTGTCGATGCCCTGCAGCCACATGTTCATCGAGATGGTGCGCTGGTCAGGGGTCTTCGGCCGGTGCACCTGACCGCGCCGGTAGGCGACCTGGATGTTCTCGCCCCGTCGGGTCGGCAGGTCGTAGCGCGACCCACCGAACGTGGAGATCGCCCAGCCGTATTGATGCAGGCTGACGCCGTCCAGGCTCCACCATTCATCCACGCTGTTGGGCATACGTCTTCTACCGTTCCGACATGTAGGCGAGCTTGTGGAGGGTCCGCCGCATGGACAGGTCGGACTTCTCCCGGACCGGGTTGTGGATGTGCACGTCGCCGAAGCTGTTTCCGCCACGGTTGTGGTTCGTGGTGGTGTTGGTGATCGTGTCGCCGGTGCGGTCCTGGCCGACCACGCTCATCGCGGGCACGCTGACGCTGAGGTTGGCCATCTTGGTCGCGCCGTTGAGCGCGGCGTAGAAGTCGGCGGGCTGCAGCCGTTCCTCGTTCAGCTCGGTGAGCAGCATCTTGCCCATGGGCTTGTCCACGACCCGTTTGCGGGCGACGAACTCACCGATGGTCAGCGGGACGAGCCGGGTGTCGACCCGGCCGTCGTAGGTTCCCTCGATGACACCACCGGACTGCTTGCCGAGGCTGCCCGGGAGGCCGCCGGCGTCCTTGCTGCCCTCGCCGACGCTTCCCCAGAACTCGTTCCAGGCTTCTTTGATCCGGTCGGGCATGTTCTTGAACCAGCCGACCACGGGGCCGATGAACTGGGCGTAGAACTTGTCCCACAGGTCCGAAAAGGACCAGGACTCCCACCACGCGGTGACCGCTGCGGGGAGGTTCATGAACCAGTCGACCACCGGTGTGACGACGTTGGCGTAGATCTTGTCCCAGACCTCGCCGAAGGTCCACGAGTCCCACCACTTCATGACCCGGTCCGGCAGCGAGAAGAAGAACTCCCAGACCTTCTTGAAGACGTTGTTGTAGATGGCGTTCCACACGTCGGCGAACGTCCACGACTTCCACCAGGACTCGACGCGCTCCGGAAGCTTGCGAATCCACTGACCGATCATGTAGCCGAAGCGGATCAGCTTGGTGCCGAGGAAGCCGATCATGTAACCGACGGCTTTGCGGAACCGGCCGGGCAGGTCGTAGATCCAGTTGAGGACGCGCTTGCCGACGTTGCGCAGGGGCTGGCCGAAGTTCTTCTCGAACGCTTCCCGGCCGCCCTTGAACATGCGCACGACGACGTTCTCGTTCTTGTCCCCCTGGTCGGCACCCTTGAAGATCCCGGCGATGCCCGCGACGATCGGGTTGGCCCCGATGGTCTTGGCGACCTTGTTGTTGCCGTACTGGCTGGTCGGGTCGGTGACCGCGTTCTCCAGGTTGACCCGATAGCCCTTGTCCTTGGCCAGCGAGTAGACGTTGCCCGCGACGTACCCGGCGGCTGCACCGATCGGGCCGCCGAACTGCGCGCCGTAGCCTGCGGCGGTGAGCGCCGCGCCCTGCGAGCGCAGGAACTGCGCCGGGAGTGTGCGTCGTTCGTCGCCGGTGTATGCGAGGTCGGCTCCGATACCCAGGGCGGTACCGGCGATGGTCAGCGGGTTGCCGCCACCGGCGAGTAGCCTGCTGCCGAAGCTGGGCAGTTTGGACAGCACGTTAGCGCCGACGCCCTTGACCCCACCCCGGGCGATGAGCTTCTCGATGGCGTCACCGAAGAGGTTCTTGGTGCCCTTGGCCAGGGTGGAGATGCCGGGGATGCGAGACGAGCCGTCGGGGCGCTGGAAGACGCTGTCGGGCAGGACCTTCTTGGCGGCGATCGCGGTCAGTGCGGTGCCGCTGGTGGCACCGATGCCGACATTGAGGCCGCCACCGAGCTGGTCGACCAGGCCCAGCGGGTTGCCCTCGGCGTCGGTGTCCGGGGCCTGCGCGGCGGTCGCGGCCGACCCGAGCAGCAGCGCGGCGAGCGCGGCGACGCCGGTCGCTTTGCCTGCCGTCTTCAGCCGTGGTGAGAGTGTCTCCAGCAACGACGGCTTGGCGACGACGCTGGCCGCCTTGGGCACTGGCGGCCGGAACGGCACGTCCGTGGACCGGAAGAAGTTGGTCTCGGGAACGTTCGGTGACAACCGGAACGCGGTGCCAGCCTGGGTGACCCGGGGCGAGGGGACCCGCACCGTGCGGCGCAGTGCCTCTCGGGCTTCCTCCGCGGTGGTGGCGGACGGGCGCTGGATCGAGGCGAGGACGTTGCGGACGCCGGGCAGCCGGGCGAGGTCGCCGCCGATGGAACGGCCGACGTCGCCGAAGATCCGGAACGGTTCGGCCGCCACTGGTGCGATCGAGCGCAGGCCCGAGGACAGCGAGGACGCGAAGCGGGTGAAGTCTCCGCCGAACGAACGGGCGACGTCGCCGAATATCTGGAACGGGGCGTTGGCGACGGGTGCGATCGCGCGGGCGTTGCGCACGATCGGGCTGGTGACGCTGGAGAAGGCGCTGCGGATGGCCGGGGTGTACCTGTTCGACAGGAACGCCGGGAGACCGCGGGCGACCTGCGCCTGTCCGGCTGCGTCCTGCGCGAGGTTGCCGAAGGACGGTAGGGAGCGGCTGCCGAGGTAGCTCGGCAGCCCGGTGATGAAGCCGCGCGAGGCCGAAGCGGTGGAGGACGCTGTTCCGCCGAGGTTGCGCAGGATGTTGCCGAACGCCGACCCGCTGACCTGTGAGAGCACAGGTGTGGCCACGCGTGCCAGCGGTGCGGTCAGTCGGCTGATCAGACCAGGTCGGCCAGCACTGGCTCCGGCGACCTGCATGGCGTCGGCTGCGGTGAACTTCGTGGCGAGACTGCCGGGGATGACGACGCCGCCACCGGGATCGGCGAGCAGCGTCCGCGCCGCGCCGCCGACCGTGGAACGCCACGGTGCCGCCCCGAGCTGGAGCGGGAGCCGAACGGCGCTGTAGGGGCGGAACGCCGTGGCGGCGATCGCCGGCCGTCCGACGGAGGCGACCGCTCGCAGTGCACGACCGGCGGGAAGGGCGGCCAGCGCCCCAGCTCCTCCGGCCGCGAGTGCACCTGCGACCCCGGCCGCAGTGGCAGCGGTTCCGGCGGCGGTGGCAGCGGTTCCGGCAGCGGTGGCTGCCGATGCTGCGGCGGTGGCTTTGCTCGCTGCGGCGGTTGCGCAGACGCAGGTTGCGATCCTCTGCAGCAGGCCGATCTGGGTGCTGAGTTTGACGTCGATGCTCTTGAGGACGGCGAGTTCGGCACCTCCCCCGCCACCGGAGGGGTTCAGCGGGGAGCCGGGAACACCGCCGGGCGATCCACTCGCCCCGGGGCTGTTTCGTCCCGAGAAGAATCCGCCGACGCCCTTGAACAGTTCACGCAGGTCGTTCTTGTTCTTGAGGAAGAACCCGAACAGGCGTGCCAGCGCGGACAGGCCGGTGAACTTGGCGAACAGTGATGCGGCAGCCAGTGCGCCGAGGGCGATTGCGACGCCGGAGAGGATCTCCGCGACGCCCGGGATGTTGAGCAGGGCCGACAGGGCGTTGACCAGGTGCTCGACGCCGGACACGGCGATCGCGAGTGCGGTCCCTCCGCCCGCGTCCAGGAACTCCCCGATCGCGGACAGCGCGGTGCCCAGCGCGTTGGCGAGTTTGGACACCAGGCCGGAGTCGGCCAGCTCGGTGAAGAACTTCACGACTCCCGGCAGGACCTTGGTCCGCAGGGAGTCGAGGATGTTGTGGGCTTCCTGGATGTTCTTCGGGTCGCTGGCGATCTGGAAGAACGCCTTGACGATGTCGACGACCAGTTGCCCGACGTCCTTGAGCAGCGGCATCGTGTCGGCGAGGAACCGGCGGAAGCCGGAGTTCGGGTCGGCGGCGGATTCCGACCACTCCTCGAACTTCTCGGTGACGCGGACCAGGGTGCCGAGTAGATCGCGTGTGAAGTCGTTCGACCCGACGAACAGGTTCCGGAACGCTCCGAACAGGTTGCCGACGATCGCCCCGACGTCGATCAGGGTGAGCCGGACCTGCTTGAGGAAGTCGCCGAGGCTGCCGGACTGGTTCGCCTCGGCCGCCCAGTTGGAGAACTTGCGGGCGATGTTGACGATGCCGTCGGTGAACCACTGGATGAAGGACCGGCCGTCCTCCAGCAGCGGGCTGGAGACCGCCTCCATGATCGACTTGAAGGCGGTGGCGACGAACCCGGCGGCGGTGCCGAAGTCTTCGATGATGCCGACGTTGACGTCGGCGAGCTGGTCGAAGAACCGCATCCACTCGGGCGTGGCCAGGGTGTTGATGGCGTCGGCGGCGAGTTCGCCGAGCGTGCTGGCGGCCGAGCCGAGCAGCTTCTGCAGTGGGACGAGCAGCTTCTCGATGTTGCCCAGCTCGGGGGCGAGCGGGGTGAACAGGCCTTCGGCGATCGTCTTCTGGGTCTTCTTCCACGGCCCGTTCTCGTCGAGGAAGATCGCGGCCAGCCCGAGGGCGAACTTCTTGGTGTTGGGACCGACCAGGCCGAGCTGGCGCTCCAGCTCGTTGTTGGCCGAGCTGACCGCGGTGTCGCCGCCAGCCCTGGCCGTCTTCTCAGCCTCGCTGATCTTGCGAGCGTTTTCCGCCGGCAGAGTCTTGAGGTCTTCCTTGTTCCGGGCGTTCTCCCGGCGGACGTCTTCGAGGCGGGCCTGTGACTCCAGGTAGGCCTGGTAGGCGGACTGCTGGTCCAGGACGGATGAGTTGGGGTCGGCCAGGCTCTCCAGGTAGCGCTGCCGGGCCTGCTTGACGCCGAGGATCGCGCCGTTCTCGGTGAGGTTGGCCCGGTTGACCGCGGCCTGGAGGTCTTCGAGCTGGCGCTGGGCGTCGCGCCGAACCTTGTTCAGATCCTCCTGGGCACGCTTGGCCCGCTCGGAGGAGCTGATCCCGGCCGCGTTGGCGCTGTTGACCGCCTTCTGCTTGGAGGCGTAGGCGTCGAGGATGCCGGAGAGCGGCTTCATCGCCACCACGAGCGCACCGATCGCGGTGGCGGCGGCGGCGAACAGGCTGGGCAGGGCCAGGGCGCTACCGGCGAGCTGGGACAGGGCGTTGGCCAGGCCGAGGGCACCGGCGGCGACCGATCCCAGCATGGCGACCAGCGGCCCCAGGGCGGCCAGGGCGGCGACGATCAGCGAGCGGAACGACAGCAGGTGCTGACCCATGCCTTGGAACGAGCGGGCGATGTTGTCGCCGTACTCACTGAGGCTGGTGGACAGTCCGGTGAAGAAGCCCTTGAACGCGCCCTTGCCGTTCTCGTCTGCGAACGCCTTGCGGAACCCGGCGCGCATCGAGGCGAAGAAGCCCTCGGCGTGGTGGGTGGTCTTGCTGAACTCGGCCCGCAGGTTGCCGAAGAATCGCGGATTGAACAGCCCGGCGATGCTGTTGTTCGACGCTGCGTAAATCGAGTCGCCCAGCCGTCGCCCGGCTCCGGCCCGCTGCGAGGCGAGCGATCCGGTGGGGCCGAGGAAGTAGGTCTCGGCCCGCCGGTTGAACCGGTCGAAGAACCGCTGTGTGGGCGGCTGTGCGGTTCGGATGAACCGGGAGGAGGCGGTGGCGATGCCGCGCAGGATGCCGCGCGGGTACGGCCCCGGCCGGTTCTCGTTTCGCTTGTCAGCCTCAACATCCAGCCGGGCGCGGCGGGCGGCGGCGCGAGCGGCGTCGTCCGCGCGGATCTGCGCGGCGCGGGCACGGGCCTGCGCGGCGTCCTTGTCGGCCCGTTCTTTGTCCAGCCGGAGATCGCCGACCGCCTTGCGGTGCTGCGCGCTCTGGTTGACGGCGTTGATCGAGTCGGCCTGTGCGGTTCGGGCCGCGAACTGGTTGACGATCCGGGCGGTGTCACGGCTGTCGTTCGAGACGTCGCGGATGTTGTCGTTGACGATCCGCTGCGTGTCTTTGAAATCTTTATTGACGGTCCGCTTCGTATCGCGGTCGTCCTCCGCCTGAACCTTCCGGGCCGCGGCAGCAGCCGCGTCATCGGCGGCCTTGTTCGCCCGGCTGTTCTTCGCATCCTGAACCGGATCGCCGGTGTTCGTGGGGTACGGACCGGAGGTTCCCTGCTGGGAGCCCTGGTTCGCGCCCTGCTGACCGCCCTGCTGTTGGCCGCCCTGCCGTCCGCCGCCGCCGGCGAGTCCTCCGGCCTGATTGCCCAGGTTCTGGAACACCCCGCCCAGCAGGGTGAGGTTGTTGATGAAGTGGTCTTTGCGCCTGCCGGTCTCGTCGAACTTGTCGCCGAGTTTGCCGAGGTTGTCGAGGAAGTCGTCCAGGCCGGGGATGCCCGAGGCACCGGTCTTCGCCCGTCCCCGGCCGCCGCTGCGCCGCTTCGCCGTGGCCGCAGGCTGCTGCTGCGGCGGGTAGACACCGGGCATGCCGAGGAAGGTCTTCTGGAACTGGCTGAAGTATTGCTGGTCGGCGGCCTCGTCCGCCTCCTGCGCGTCGCCGCCGGGCCGAGGGAACGGCCCGAGTGGGCCGCCTGCCATCGGGAACACCCGGCGCGGGCCGGGACCGAGCTGCAGCGGCTGCCGACCTGCGAGCTGACCCTGCCGCGCCGAGCCGGGCCGGTAGGTCCCGCTGACCCGGCGCATGGCGTAGGCGATCCGGTTGACGAACGCACCACCGTCGTCGCGCTCGTTCTCGCCGAACGGACGATCGAAGTCAGGCTCCTCGTAGCCCGGCTCGACACTCGGGAGCTGGAACTGGGAGAAGATCTCCAGCATCTGCTTGCCGAGGGACTTCTGCTCCCGGCGAACGCGGCGCTGGTCTTTGCGGATGAGGTTCTGCCGGTCGCGGGTCTGCTTGCGGCGCGGGTCCTGCGCGAACGGACCCTGCGGCTGCGCGCTGGCCTGGCGCTGCATCGCCGCGAAGACGTTGCGGATCGCCGGAGGCAGGCTGGACTGCCCAGTTCCGCCGGGCAACGCGAGCAAGGGCCGCCCACCGATCGCTCGGGGACCCTCATCTACGTCGAGCGGCTCGTATTCGCCAAAACCGGCCATCAGGTCGTCGAGGAACTTGGGACCGGCGTACGGCTTACGGGCGGCGGCCACGGTCGGGTCGAACCCGGTCTGCACCGAACTGTCGTCACCGATGGAGCTGCCGTCGCCGAAGGCGACCTTGCCGACTTCGGTGCCGAAGTGGAACTTGCGCCCGCCCTCAAAGGTCTCTACCGGGTTGAGTCCGGGTGCCGGGTTCTTCTGAATGGCGACGCGAGTGCTTCCCGCGTATTTACCGGCGTTGGGTCCACTCTCGTAGCGGAAGGCGGCGTGGGTGTCGTTGGACTGCAGCGAGACAGCGGCATCGGTGCCGAGGTTCTCGGGACGCAGCTTGCGGGCGTCCTCGTATGAGACGTAGAACGTCTTCTCCGACCGAGGAAACTGCTTGTCGGGCTCCGTCGACGGCGTGCGGGTGGTGCTGCCGTCCTCGTGGATGTCGTAGAGCGAGCCCATTCGGCCGCGGAACGACCTGGGCCGGGCAGAGCTGTTTGGCTGGGTCAGCTCCTGAGCCTGCTCGCGCTCGGCCTCCTGGACCGCCTCGTTCACACCCTCGGCCGCAGCCTCCTCGACAGCCCGCTGCTTGGCCCGGCTCTGCCGTTTCGCCCGAGGCTTGGCGGCCTTCTTGACGGTCTCCTTGACCGTCGTCTTCTCGGCCGGGGTCAGTCCAGCCTCAGGCTCCGTGGCCTGCTGCAACTGCTTCTGGTAGTCCTCCAGCGTGATGGTGGTTCTGCCGATGTTGCTGGTCGGCGGCGGCTGTGTCGCTTCTGGAGTCTCGGTCCGCGTCGGCGTGCTGGGCAATCGCAGGTACGGGTCGGTGCTCGTCTCCGGCCCGATCGGAATGTCGAGTGCCGGCTGCTCGTAGCTGTCGCGCGACGGTCCGATGGTGGACGGCCCGTCCGGGACGCGGATGCGGGCGCGGAGCCGCTCGACTTCCTGGGCCAGGTCTTCCTTGGCGATAGCGTCCTTGGTGGCCCTGTCCACCTCTGCCTGCAGTGCCTTGCGCGGGTTCTTGGTCAGCCCGGGAAGCGGCTTTTCTCCGGCGATGCGGCCCTGCTCGTAGAGCTTGTTCAGTTCGCGGGCCTCGACCAGGTCGAGGTGGTCCTCCGGCTCGCCGGGAGCACGCGCGTTCTCCCGGGCATTCGCGAATCGATCGAGGTATGCCCGCTGCTGCGCAAGCAAACTCTGGTCGATCGGAGCAGCGTCAGGTTCAGTAGCTTTGGCGCGGTTGTCGTAGTTGTACGAGATGCCACTGAACTGTTTGCGGCCAATCTTGAGGCGGCCTTCGCGCTGAAAGTCGCTCAGGTGGCGGGCGTTGATGGTGAATAGCTGGAAAGGGCTGCCAGGTTCTTCGGCGAGCGTGCGCAGCGCCGCCTCGATCTCGCCTGTGGAGTACTGATTCTCGCTGGTGCCGGCAAGATGCTGCTTGACGTTGTACCGGCCGAAGTCCTCTCGGATATCCGCGATGGTCGTGCCGACCTGGCCTTTGCCCGGCCCGGCCTTGGCCTCGAAGTAATCGCGGATGAAGTCCTCGGCCGACTTGCGCAGCGACGGCTGCGGTGCAGGCGTTTGCTGCGGCTCTGGTTCTGGCTCAGGATCAGGCGGCGTGATCGGGGCAGGTGGCGCTGGCGGAGTGGAGGGACGTACGGCGGGGAAGGATGGCGGCCGGCGCTCGGGTCCGATGGCGAGCGTCTCGCGGCGCTGCCGGTCCCAGACGATGTTGGCGGCCAACTCCTCCTTGGTCATCTCGCTGACCGGCTTGGTGGCCGAGTTCAGGTTGAAGTACGCCTTGGACCCGCCACGGCCGCGCTTGCCCTGAGCCTGCAGCTCCCGGAAGTACTCGGCGGCCCGTGCCTCGGCCGTCATCAGAGCGGCCTTGTACTCCTTCGGAGACAGGTCGCTCATCTCACGCCGGATGGCGGTGAGCGAGACGTCGGTCTTGTTGCCGCCGGGCAGGTTGGCGGTCTCCCCGCGCGCAACCAGCTCGTCGTAGACCCGCACGAGGCGCTGGTAGGGCTCCTCGTTGACGGCCACCGAGTCACGGGCCGACGGTGCGTCCGGGGCTTTGGCGGGCGGATCATCGACGAGCTGGTAAGGCCCGTGGATCTTGGAGACACCGTCGATGCGCGGCAGCCTGGAAGCGGGTGGGGTCTCCGGCTCTTCGACGGCCAGCCGCTCCTGGTAGTCGTCGCGGATCTTCTGCTCCAGCGCCTTGCGGCGGGCAAGCTCCTTTTTGAATGCAGGCTGCTTGCGCTGCTGGGCCATCCCTTCTTCTTCGTTCTCCTGTGCCCCGAGGAAGAGCTGCGTCAGGTAGCCGTCCGGCGGCTCGATGTACTCGGGCTCGATGTCGAGCTTCTCCGCACGCTTTTGCTCGGCCTTGACTTCCTGCAGGTACTCCTTCAGTTCCTCCCGCTCGATGGCGTTGAGATTGTCTACCCGCGCCTGCTCCTTGGCCGCATAGGCGCGCTGCTTGGCCAACCGTTCGGCCGGGGACAGGGTGGGGTCGGGTTCGGAGCTGGCACGGTCTGCCTTGATCCTTGCTTCTTCGTCGCGAAGCAACGCGTTCTCTCGACCATTGAGCTTGTCGCGCCAGGTTGTCCCTCGGGTGAATCCGGGGGTGGAGGTCGGCTCCTTGGCGGCCGTGGCTTCGGTCGACTTCTTGGCGCGGCGGCTGGTGGTCTTGGCCTTCTCCACGCGCTGTTCGGCGAGCTTCTCGGTGTCCTTGGCGGCCTGCGCCTCGGTGTCCTCGGCCTTGACGACCGCCTTGGCTGCCGAGGCTTTGGCGTCGCCGGCGTGCTCACTGGCAGCGGTGGCGGTCTCGGCGGCTTCGACTGCCTTCTGTTGCGCGGCCTCGGCGCGAGCCTGCGCGGCGGCGGCACGCTTAAACCCTTGCTCGATGATCTCGGCGTGCTTTTCCGCCTGGCCGCTGGCCTCGTGGTGACTCTTGATGAATTCGGCGGACCTGGCTTCGTCTCGGGCCTCGATGCGAGCCAGTTCTGCCTGCCGTTCGGCCCAGCGCTGCTGGGTGATCTCCCGGCCGCTCTGCGCCAGCAGGCGCAGCTCGGATTCGCCAGCAGGCAGCAGGCTGTTGCCGCCGAGATTCGGTGAGGAGATGCCGTAGTACTTCTCCTTACCCGCGGTGAGGGCGTCACCGACTTTGAGCCGGGAGTAGGAATTGTCGGTGCTGGCCTTGACCTCGTTGCTGGCGACCATGCGGCGCAACGCGGCGTCGATGGTCCGCCGGTCATTGATGCCGGTGGCTTGACGCAGCTCGGTGATCTTGACTGCTTCGCCGACCTGGCGGGCTTCGCGGTCGATAGCGCGGCGGATCAGCTCTTCGACGCTCTTGGTGGAGTCGTAGTCGTTGGCGTTGATCGCGCGGGCCTGTTCGGCGGTGGCCGAGGGCGTGACACGGTCGATGAGCAGGCTGCCGCCTTTGAGCCTCCGGATCGCCTCTTCGAGAGTGGCGCGGTCCTTGGCAGTGGCTTCAATCTGCTCGCGTGGTAGCAGTTTGCCCTCGCCGGACTCCCGGATGGCGAACTTTCCCGCTGCGGCCTGGTTGATCTGGTCGATGTATTTCTGGTTCTCGTCGACGACCGCCTTGGCTGCCTCGACGACTGCCTTCTCGACCGCGACCTCACTGGCTTGCACGGCCTGCCGGGCGCGAACCTCCTCGTTGGTGGGTCGTCCGCGTCCGCGCTTGTTGAGCTGCTGGATCAGCTTCTCGCGGTCGTTGTCCAGGCCGAGGTCCGCGGCGGTGACTCGCGGCGAAGCTCCCAGCGCTTTGGTGTCGCTGGCCTTGACTGCCTTTGGCTTGCGCTTCTGCGCGACCCGGGTTTCGACGGCCTTGTCGTGTGCCTCTTCGGCGGCGACGATCGCGGCGGCGTCACGCTCGACGGCGGCTTGATCCACCGTGGGCTGCGGGTAGGGCGAGATGGGTACGGCCGGGGCGGGAGGCGGGGTGACCGGTTCGAACTTGCGGACTTGGCCTTGCCGGAACCGGCTCTGGGCGACCTGGTTCTCCCGCTCGACCTCATGGACGAGCTTGGCGTACGCCTCCATGTCCTTGGTGTGCGCGGCCAGTTCGGCGCGGTACTGCTTGAGGGCGCTGAGCTGGTCTTCGAGGGCCTTCTTCTCGGCCTGGGCCTGCTTGGCGACGGACGTTCCGAGGTCGTCCGTCGCCTTGCGCCGCTTCTCGGTGGCGTCGGTGGCCGCTTTCTGGGCGGCTGCCGCTGCGGTGCCCTGGTTGGTCAGGGCTTTGTTGACGTCGCCGAGTCGCTTCTCGACCTTCTGAATGGTCGGTTCGACGTTGTCGGCGTTGACATAGACGTTGAGGACGAGATCGCGTTCGTCGTCAGACACTGGCGATCCGCCCCCTCGTTCTATTGGTTCCCGGCCCAGCGGCGGGGGTTCCCGAAGGTGCTGAAGAACCGTTCGTAGCTGCCTACGCCCGGGTCGTTAGCGGCCTTCGTCTCCTCCTCGTCGGGCTTCACGCCGATCATTTGTGCCTGCGCCAGCAGGGTGTTCTCGCCCTCGGTCTCAACGGTCGCTGAGATAAAGGTGGCCAAGGTTCTGGTCTGCCAGATCACCCATTGGTCTCGTTCCCAGCGTTTGAAGAAGCGGCGCTCTTGGATCGCCGCGATGCACTGCCGGAGGCGCGCGAGCGAGAGGTCGTAGAGCTGTTCGTCCGACCAGCCGTACTCCGCCGCGACGAGATCGAACGCACGGGAGAATCCTCCGAGGACGCTGCGGTCGACCCCTGGCGGTTCTGGGACTGTGACGGTGCTTCGTTCGTCGGGATCTGGCCGGTCTTCTCCGCCATCTTCAGCATGGCGGCCAGACGTTTTCCCAGGGCCTGAATGTCGCTGGCCTCGCGCCGGACGATGGCCTCGATGATGCTGATGAGGTCGTCGAGTTCCGGGTTGTTCAGCTCCTGGTCGAACTCCAGGAAGAGCCGGAGGTTGTGGTCCTCGTCCTGCTTGTTGAGCTTGCGCCCGGTCCGGAGCCCGGACGGCCGCGCCATGGCGCGGATGAAGTCGATGGTCTCGTCCTCGGCCTCGGGAATGCTCATGAGGACGACCGTGACGAACTGCGCCGTGAAGTCCGCTTCGGTCTGGCCCTCCATGCTGAAAAGCCCGGCATTCGCGAGCTGCGACAGCGCACCACTTCCGGTGACGATGCGCAGCAGCTTGAAGAATTGCCGGGCTTTCAGGCGCTCCAGCTCGATGACGAATCCGGACTCCAGAGTGACCTGCTCCGGTACCGGGTCGAGAGCGTCGAGTTCCGCCATTACCGCCTCCAAGGGCTCCTAGACGAAAGGGTTTACAGAGGGGTGATCAGACCGACGGGCGGTTGACGACGCGGCCGATGGCGCGCTTTCCGGCACCGAGGGTCACGCCTTTCTCGTCCTGGTCGGACATCGTGGCGCGGCCGGTGTAGTTGATGAGCAGACCGGACTTGTAGGCCGGGCCGTCGAAGTTGATCGGGCCGAACTGCACGCGGTAGAGGACGAAGTCGATCGTGCGGAGCAGACCGTTCTTGTCCTTCGCCGGCATCCGGATGATCATCGGCGAGGGCGCGGTGTTCAGCGACTTCTCGTCCCACAGCGCGATCGAGTGCACGTCGCTGTTGCTCACGGCGGGCGAGGGCGGCGTCGGCGTCGGATCGGTCGTGGTGACCGCCGAGCCAGACAGCTTGGCCATGGTGTCGAACGACATGTACCCGGCCTGCACGGTGACGGTCGCGAAGTTGAACCAGAACCACGAGGACAGCACGGCGTCGTCACCGGTGTTGTCGTAGTTGCCGGTGTCGACAGCGATGGAGCCGGTACGCACACCGTAGATGTCGAAATCCTTGGTGCCGACTACGTATTCCTCAGCGCCCACAGTGCCGTCGAGGATGGCGGCGTGGGTGAGGGAGAAACCTTCAACAATCTTGCTGCTCACGTTGACACACACCCTTTACACGGCGCTGGACGGGTCGTGTGTCTAATCGGACGGACCAGGCTGATGCCTTGTTAGATGCGCGGCACCCGCACTGTTTCCACCAGGTCACCGAGGAAGTTGTAGCGGTGGAACACGTTCTGCTGCTCGGGGTCGCGGCGGCGGCAGTCGGAGCAGGGGAACTCGATGAGGTTGCCCTCGACATAGCGGAACGCGGCGAGGCGCAGTTTGGTGAACAGCCGCTGCGGGCCGACCGGGCAGCGGACTTCCACGATGTCGATCACGGTCACCTCCGGGTCTTCTCCTTGGCGCGCTCTGCGGCGACCCGGGCGGTGTGCGCGAGTCGTTCCCCTCGGCCGGGGACGGCTTCGGCGATCAGCATCAGGAGCCGGTCGATGACGACGTCCCACCCGCACATCTCCGGGATGAGACGGCTGGCCGCTTCGGCGCGGAGTTTGGCTTCGCTGCGGTTGTTCAGGATGTGCAGGACGGTGTCCATGAAGGCGTCACGGTGTCCCGGCTGGATGCTGCGCATGTCCCAGAGCACGGGGTAGCCGACGGCTGAGGACAGCCACTGCTGGGCTCCGCCGGAGCGGCTGGCGATGACCGTGCCGCCGGTGGACAGGAACTGCAGGGCGTGCGGGTCCTTGCTGCGCGGGGGGCAGATCAGGACGTGGTGGTCGGCGTAGAGGTCCTGCCAGGCGTCCTCGTCGAGGTCGCCGCTGATGTAGTTGACCCGGGGGACGGTGCCCGAGGCGGGTTCGAGGGTGTGCACGGTGAGGTCGACGCCGTCCATCAGTTCGGGGTGCGTCTCGCGGAGCTGGGCGAAGGCGTTGACGACCCCGCTGTGGGCCTGACCGATGACGGCGAAGGCGAAGTCGTCGTCGTTCCATTCCCGGGGTAGCGGCTGCCAGTCCCGGGCCGCGTAGCCGCCGTGGACGGTGACCAGTGGGGTGTCGGTCTCGCCGAGGGTGGCGGTGGTGTCGGCGTCGTAGCCGACGATCAGGTCGTAGCCGGTGAGCCGGGCCGGGTCGGCTGCGGCGGTGCCGGAGACCCAGGCGACGCTCAGGGTTGCGGGGTCTTCTCTGACGCCCAGGTGTTCGGCTGTGACATGGTGCAGGATCAGGTCGTAGCCGCTGGGCCGGGGCCGGGTGAGCAGCAGAGCAATGTCGGCCGGCAGTGGGACGGTGACATGGGTGGGTTCCAGGTGCAGCTCGGCCCCGCGTTTAGCCAGCGCGGTGATCAGTCCGATCGCGTCGCCGCCGAACGAGTCGAGGTCAGCGCGCAGCAGAACCCTCATCCTTCGGTCACCGCGTAGGACACCATGAGCCGGATCGTGCCGTCGCCGTCGGGGACTTCGTAGCTGGTGGGCTCGGCCAGCCGGACGCAGTCGACGGTGCGTACGGTGCCCCAGTACACGGTGCCGCCCTGCGGGCGGTGCAGGTACGAGTCGATGATGTGGTAGGTGCGGTTGATCCGCCGCCACACCTCGGCGGGGTTGGTGACGTTGTTCTGGCTGTCGCGTAGCGGGTCGGCCCAGATCTCCATCGACAGCCGTGGGAAGCGCAGGGTGTTGTGGTTATTGGCGCTGGTCCACCCACCGTCGCTGTAGAGCATGCAGGCGGTCGAGCTGGACCCTTCGATCTCGGCCCACATGCGGCGCTGGAACAGCCATGGGGAGGTGGTGCCCTCGAAGGTGCCCAGCGTGGCGACGACCGCGGGCTGGGACTGCAGGTACTTGACCACGCCCTGCACCACGTCGTCGGCTTCCACGGGGGTGGTCATGTGTTCCTCGGCTTATAGGTTCGGCCCTCGGCGGCGGCCTTGCGGGCGCGGTACTCGCGGCCCTTCTGCCTCTTGAGGGCCTGCGAGGCCAGCCAGTCGAGGACGTCCTGGGTGATCTCGTTGAACAACGCGGTGATCTCTGCGTCGTCGAAGAACTGGTGCGGGGTGCCGTAACTGGCCGGATCGATCTTGTTGTAGTCGCTGGACCGCTCCTGCGCGCCGGGCTTGGAGTTCTTGCGGCGGGAACGGCGCTTGGGTTCGGTCCGGACACCCTCGTAGTTGTTCTCGATCTCGGCGTAGTCCACGTAGTACGGCCGGTTCTTCTGCCGCAGCCGCCGCACCGGAGTCTTGCCGCCGTAGCTGATGTGGCCTTCCCAGTGGTGTGCGGAGTCCCGGATACGCCGCTTTCCGGAGGCCTTCAGCGCACCGGAGAGCACGTGCACATCGCGCTGGGTCTGCTGGAAGTAGCGTTCCAGGGCGGCGGCCAGCCGCTTGCGGGTCAGCTCGTCGAGACCGCGGCGCAGCCGGTCCAGTTCGATCCCGGCGTCGCGGGTGTCGAAGTCGACGTTGAGGATGGCGTCCGGGTTGAACTGGCTAGTCATGGATCTGCACCTTCATCGGCTGGTCGACGCTCTGTGCGACCTCGATGATCTGGACCTCGAAGTGGTGCGGTGTGGTACGGAAGCTGATGGCCGGGTCGGGGTTGTTGCGGATCTCGAACGTGCCAGTGACCGGCCCGGACAGGCAGCGGATGCGGTCGCCGGATTTGAGCCTGTCGGTGGCGGAGAAGAACATGACGCCGATCCGGTCGAGGGCTCGGCCGGCGACCACGGGCGGTGGGGCGTCCTTCCCGGGGCGCAGGAAGTTGAGGTCGAGCCAGCACATGAGTTCACCGGAGACGCCGAGGCGGGCGTCGATGATGACGTCGACCTTGTTCCAGTCCACGGTGGGGCTGCCGTGGCTCATGGTGGCGGTCATCCTCAGCACCTCGGCGCGGGTGTTGAAAAGGTGCCGCATCAGGAGATCCGGATGTAGGGCGGGAAGTCGGGGTCTCCGCCGATGTCGCGGATGCCGCGCCGTCCGTTGGCGTCCACGCCCAGCTCGACGTCGAAGCCGCCGCCGACCGAGCCGGAGCCGGTGACCGAGGTCCCGGCGGCCGAGAGCAGGTCGACGGCCAGATCCCACCAGGTCAGGCCGGTGCTGCCTCCGGAGCGGGCCTTGACCGCGGTCGGGCTCTTGAGCGAGTAGGTGTAGGAGCCGATGGTCTCCGACTGGTAGGGGCTGGCGGTGGCCTCGGCGTAGGACTGTTCGAGGTAGACCCGGTCCGCCATCTCGAAGATGGCGTTGCGGACCAATGCTGCCTGTGCCGGGTCGCTGGGCATCTGGTCCAGCTTGGTGACGAGCTGCAGCAGCAGGGTGGCCTGCTGCAACGACGTCGCGGCGTAGGCCGTGAAGGTCTCCGGCTCGCGCCCCGTGAAGGCAGCGAGGTCGGCGACGGTCGGCACGGGCAGCATCGGTCCTCCTCAGATGGCCTGCAACCGGGGGGCGGCGCGGCGGCGGCGCAGTTCCGCTTCCTCGGCCTTGGCCAGCTCCTCCTGCGACGGCGACGGCACCGGAGTCCCGCTCTCGCTCTTGACCGGTTCGAAGGCGACCTTGGACTCGGAGAGCTTGCGGCCGGGCCACGGTCCGGGCCGGAACATCACCCGCCCCCAGTGCTCCATCTGGGCGTCCTCGTTGCTGGCCAGGTTCAGCCACGATCGGCCGGTGCGGTCGAAGGTGTCGCGGTACGCCTGGGAACCGACCTCGAACTCCAGCTCCTGGCCGCGGTACCAGATCTGGCCCATGGCGGTCATGCCGTCTTCGAGGAAATGGATGATGATGTTCGCAGCGCTGCCAGGCTGGGCGACGACGTCGTACGCGATGTCGCCGTCCTTCTTGCCGCGTTCCTTGGCGAGCTGGTCCTGCAGCTCTTTGATCATGCGCTGATCTGCGGTCAGGACATCGGCCGGCGGCGGCGCTGCTTCCGGCGTGGGCGCAGGCTCGGCGCGGTCAGGTTCTGCCAGGGGTAGAGCGGCCAGGGTCGGCTCGGCCACCGGCGTGGCTTGGCTGACGCGGGGCGCTGCTGCACGGTTTCTCGGTACTCCTCGGGGCATGGTTGGCCACCACCTTTCACCGGTCTTATCGGTGTGAGGTCAGGCGGCGGAGTAGCCACTCATGCCCATGTACTTGATGCCGACGTAGGAGTAGACCTGGGAGCCGGTGTCGATGTTGACGTTGGCTCCGCCGCTGACACCGCCGTGCAGCTCGACGTAGAACCCGATGGTCGAGATCGGGACGACCATGGTCCGTGCGGAGTAGGACACCGCCGCGGTCACGCCGAGCTGGTTCCGGTTCGTGCCGTAGTTGTAGTAGCTGCTCGTGCCGGAGAGATTGGTGACGCTCCAGGCGGTGTTGCGCAGCCCGGCCGCGCCGGACACCCAGGACAGTGCTCCACTCAGCTCGTACATGCCCGGCCAAGGCATGTAGAACCGGGTACGCAGGTTGGTCGGGGTGGCGACGTTCTGCCAGATGGTCACACCGTTGACGTTGTACGCGTTGTTCGTGATGACGGCGGTGTCGAACTGGATGGCGGCGTAGCCGTTGTTCGGGCAGGTCGTCGTGTTGTTCTGGGCGGTGCAGGTGATGATCGGGGTTCCGGCTCGGGGCACCCAGTAGTTGCTCCCCGCGAACGGCACGACGACCCACTCGGCGTTGGTGTCGGTCATGTAGCAGGCCGAGCCCGCTACGGCGGTGGTGATCCCGGTGGTGTAGTTGGTACTGCCGAAGAAGGCATCGCGGCCGGTCGCGTCAGAGAAGACGGGCTGGCCGACGGGAACCCCGAGAGCCAGCGACAGATTCGGGGGGGTGCCGGTGACGCTGACGGTGGGGGTGGCGTTCGCGCTGAGTCGTGTCGCGGTGTTGGAGGTGAAGGTCGGCGACGATCCGTTGGTGCCGTCGGTGCCGCGAGCGGCCATCAGGCCCCAGGTGCTGTTGCTGGTTCCGGCCGGCGGGGTGGAGCCGGTGTTGGCGGAGATGGCGACGTAGCTGGACCCGTTGAAGGACACGGTGTCGTTGACGTAGTAGGGGGTGATGTTCGACCAGGTGCCCCTGTAGGTGTAGCTCGCGGCGGAGTCGAAGGCCACGGTGGAGGAGATCCGCCAGTTGGTGCCGTCGTAGATGAAGGTGGCGGCGATGCCCTTGGTGCCGATCGTGGCCGTGTTGTCGCCGTCGATCTTGGCTGCGCCGGAGCCGACGATGGTGACGATGTTGCCGCTGGTGTCGGTCTTCTTGACCGCGACCACGGTGTTGGCCGCCGGGCTGGCCGGGAGTGTGATGGTGAAGGGGCCGCTGGTGGCGTCAGCGAGGACGAGCTGGCTGGCCGTGGCGGTGTAGGCCGCGGTCTTGCTGGTGGTGACTAGCCCAGACCCGCTGTCGCCGGCCGACGACTCCAGGGTGGTAACCCGGTTGCTCAGTGCCGTGTCGGCGGCGTCGACGTACTGCTTGCGGACGGCCTGTGTGTTGGTCGCCGCCTGGGGGATGTCCAGCGGTGCGCCAAGGAACTTCACCATGCCCAACTAATCGGGAGGGCTTCGCTAAGTGACGAGACTGAACCAGATCGCGGGCGGGTTGGTGATGTTGGTGTAGCCCGGCGGTGATCCGAGCCCCGTGGTCGGCACAGTTCCTGTGTAGTTGGAATAGAGGGCGGTCGGGTTCTGGTGTCCCGCATTTGTCGGCGACGTACCGATCCAGCTCTGCACGACCTGAGTCTGGGCGTAGACGATCGAGGTTGAACTAACCCGCCAGCCGACCCACAGATCCAGCGGGGACGCGATGGTCTGCGCAGACCCGAAGCTCGCGTAGACCATGTTCCCGCTGGTCGTTGTGGTGAGCGTCAGCGGTGGGAACACCTGGTTGTTCGGAAGTCCGTTCGTACCGCCCGTGTCGAAGAAGTACGTTTCGATGGTTGTGCTGCCAGCACCAGTGACAATCCACAGTCCGATGCCGCTGATCCGGCAAGGCCCCGTGATCCGCGTCTTGGCGAAACAAAGTCCACTGCCGACGGTGCTGTTTCCGGAGGCGTACATTCCGGGGAACGCCGCCATCATGCCTGAGGCGGTTGGCAGCGGGAATGGGCTGGTGCTCATGCCGGGGCCAGTCGCCAGCGGTGCCCAGTAACTCGTGTTCGGCGGCGGGTAGTTCCCAGCCGAGGTCGCGGTGGTGTTGAGGTACTGGCCGCCTGCGTACTGGACGATGTCGCCGGGGTAGTAGGCGGTGCTCGCAGTCCACGTTCCGGCCGGGTTGACCCCGGCCCCCAGCTTGGTCCAGTGCGTGTTGGCGTTCGACGGTGAGTTGGTGGTGCTGGCGTTACCGGTGCGGGTCTGAACCCAGGTTGCAGCGCTGTAGACAACGACGTCGCGCGGGTAGTAGGTACCGCTGGTCCATGTGCCTCGGAAGTTCAGGCCGACCGACACCGGCTTCCACGGCGTTGTCATGCTGGAGGTCGGATAGCTTCCGGTGCTGGCGGCGACCGCGATGTAGAGCTGCTGACCGCCGGTTGTTCCCTGTGGGCCGAGCAGTGAGACTGCGTCGTTGATCGCGTAGGCGGTGCTGCCGTTGTACTCGCCCTTGTAGTTGAAGCCGCCGCCTGCGGCGGCTGCCGCCCAGGTTGTGTCGTAGTCGGTGCCGCTGTTCTTGGTCAGGACCTGCCCGGCGGTTCCCCCTGCCACAACACCGGGTCCAGGGCTGCTCGCTCCCGCTGCACCGGCCTGTGCGAAGACCGACCAGTAGCTGACGTTGGTGGGGTCGTTGCCGGTGGTGGCGGCAGTCGCGATGTAGGTGCTGCCCTGGTAGGTGACCAGGTCGTTGACCGCGTAGGTGGTCTCGGAGGAGTAGACACCGCGGAAGCTCATCCGTGGTGCGGAACCGATTGCCGGCATCTACTCCCCCTCGCCTTCTTACGTGTTCGGATCAGGCGTGCACGACGACGCGGTACGCGGCCGAGGCGGGCGCGGAGCCGAAGACCAGGGCGACGTTGTTGGCGTCGGTGCGCTGGACCTCGCAGAACACGGTCTCGTAGGTCCCGCCGTTGACGTACAGCTCGACCACGACGTCGCGGGTGTTGAGGTTGTGCGCCACGTTGACCGTGGTCGAGGAACCGTCTCCGACGTTGGCCGCGTACTTGCGGACCGCGATCGCGGTGTCCAGGGCCAGTCCGGACCCGGTGGAGGTCAGGCCGCTGTTGGCCGGCAGCTTGACGCTGAGGACGTTGCCGGTGGTGTCGATGCCGTTGCCGGCGGTGTAGCTGGGGCCGGACCCGCCGTTCATCAGCGAGAACGTCAGCGCGGTGGTGCCCAGCGTGATCGGGTTGTCGGTGACCAGCACGAAGGTCTTGTCACCGTTGACCGTGCCTTCGGCGATCGACAGCGCGGTGCCGGCGGAGATCTCGGCGGAGGAGTCGGCGTCGGTCGCCCGCGTCATCGCCGACGAGGCACCGTTGAAGATGTAGATGCCGTTCTGGCTGCCGGTGGTCTGGTCCTTGAGCAGGACCCGGTCACCGTTGGCGAGGGTCTTGCCGTCGATGGTCGCGCCCGGCGTGGAGATGTTCACATTGCCGGTGGAAGCGACGCGAGCGGCGGCCTTCCAGATCAGGCCCTGCGCGATGTTGTCGACGTAGATCTTGTTCGCGGCGTCGGTGTCCAGCGTCGGCGAGGCGACGTTGATGATCCGCTGGTTGGTGTGGTCGGTGATCTGGGTGAACTTGACAGCCATGGGGGCGTCTCCTATGCGCGCAGGTAGGCGACCCCGGCGTACGGGGCTGCATGTGTGACCGTGACCAGGGAGTTGCTCGGAAAGGTGACCTCGGCCAGGAGCTGTTGCCCGGCGTTGTCGAGCACGAGCACGTTGGGTTTGGTACCGAGTGAGTGACTGATCATCCAGACCGAGGTCGCTGAGGACTGGGTGTGGACGTAGACGGCTGAGCCGCCTCCCCCGCTGCCTCCGCCACCGGAGTTCTGCAGGCTGGTGATCTGCAGTTGGAGCTGCTCGATCCAGTACTCCCACTCGTAGGTGAGGCCACGGCCGGAGCCCAGTTCGTCACGGTCGTAGGGCACCGGCGAGGGGATCACGTCTCCCCGGCGTTGTTCCTCGACTTCGGCCGCTTTCGTCGCGTCGGACCGCGCCAAGGCTTCTGCGCCGGCCGAAGCTTTGCGCGGGGTGGCGCGTTTCTTCGGCGGCGTGTACTTCTTGTCGTGGTTCGACACGTCAACTACATCGGGCAGACCTGCTGGCTAGCAGGTCTCCGACGGAGCATCGGGAACCGGGTTGAGCTGGCGCAGCGCGTCGGCCCGCGCCCGCTCCTGGTTGAGCGCGAACCGCTCCTTGTCGTTGACCCGGCCGATCTCGGCGGAATCCTCGTTGGTCTGCTTGACCTTCTCCAGCGCGATCTGTGCGGCGTTGTCGTCGATGTCGCCGCCGCGTACGAGCACCGCCATCAGATCCAGCAGCGCGTCCTGGTCAACTCGCAGGCGGGCGCGCTCGCTGGTGGACAGCTCGTCGTAGCGGGCGTTGAGCTTGCGGTCGATCGATGCCGCCTCAGAACGCGCCTTCGAACTCTCGGCCTGCACATCGCCGTAGTCGGCCAGGCACTTCTGAACGTTCGAGTAGGCCAGGACAAGGCCACCGATGATCAGGAAGTACACGATCATGCAGATGAAGATGATGCGCACGGTGCGGGCCGAGCCGAGGGCGATCCAGAATCGGCCGGGTGCGCTGGAACCCGGATTCCGCTCGCTTCGCAATGCTGGGGTCATCGTTCCATCCACTTCCAAAGCGCTCGGCTCAGCACGCCGAGGACGATGTAACCGAGGCCGACCGCACCGGCTTCGGCGGCATAACTGAACAGGTTCATGTCACGCTCCCGGCTCTGTCGGTTCCTGCGGAGGTTCCGGGGCCTGCGGGGGTTCCGGAGCTGGCGAGCCGAGTCCACCGGCTCCTGTGACGGCGCGGACCGCGCTGCCCCACGGCGCGTAGAGAGCACTGAAAGGAGCCAACGGGATTCCCCAGAACCAGAATGGAGGCAGGGAATCGAGGACTTTGGACCCGTCCCGGAAGATCTGGAACACGCTGAGAGCGCCGAAGATGATCCAGAAAGTCAGGATGACCAGCATGATGGCGTCTCGGATCTGGTGCGCACGGGGCTTCACGGGTGTCGCCTCCGGTGCCATGACCACCACCTTGACCGTCCCCTCGGACATATCGCGCCTGAGATACCTATCGGTTCCCTGAACGCCGAACAGCCCTCCGGCGGGGAATGCCGGAGGCCTGGCCGCTTGCTTCGTATACCGACTACGGGGCGATCACGTCCTGAGCGAACGGTCGGAGGTCAAGGTAGTCCGCAGAACGCTCAACCAACCTCGACTTGGCTTCGGCCTTGCCGATCAACAGGTTGCACTCGTAGCAAAGCAGGCCGCGGATGCACTTCCCGCACGTCTTCCTGTTTGACGGGCAGCAGGCGTGATTGTGATCAATCGTGAGCCGAACGACATTGCCGCTCTTGTGGTAGACCTTGGTCTCTTCCTGCTTGCAGAGCGCACACACCCCGTCTTGGGCGGCGAGTAGATCGAGGAACTGTCGCTCAGTCAGATTGTAGACCCGGCGGAGCCGCTGAACGAACATCTTGTGCCGGAACTCATCGGTACGCTCGGCGTATCGAGCCAAGTCCCGATCCCGCTGACCAAGATGGTTCTCCGCCCAGTTGATGCGACGCTGGGCTCGGCGGCACTCCTTGCAGATGCTGTCCCGGCCATTCCGCATCGACCTGTTGAGGTAAAACTCATCGAACGATTTCTGCCGCGAACATTTGTTACAGATCCTCATGTTCAAATGACAGTAGAGGCTCCCTGGAATCCAGGGAGCCTCCGAGCTGCGTGTCTAGGTCCTGCGGGGCAGGAACCCGACTATTACGGCGCAGTCACATCTTCCACGTAAATCATTTGCTCCGGCCGGGTGATCACCGGGAGCAGGTTCCACTCCAGCAGGTACTGGCGGGCCGACGGGTCCGGCTCCTTCCAGGTCTTGCTGAACTTGCCGGTGTAGTTGTCCGGGGCCTCGTCGTCGGCGGTGGGGCCGATGAACATCTCGATCGGGCGCTGGTCGGTGTAGTTGCCGAAGTACAGCGCGTTGTCCGGCACGAACATCGTGGAGTTGCCGGCCTCGTCGTCGTACACCGACTCGATGGTCTGCCAGTTCAGGCCCATGAAGCCGGGCAGGGTGCCCTGCGAGTAGTACTGGTCCTTCATCCGGTCGCTCAGCAGCGAGGCGGGGACCGCGCCGTTGGCGGCGAAGGCGTCGAAGATGTACGCCATCGTCAGCTCGGTGGTGTAGGCGTCGCGGGCCTCGACGCGGCCGTCGCGGCGGATGAGTCGCTTCCAGGCGCGGATGTCGCCGACGATCTGCTGCGGGGTGGCGGTCTCCCAGGACACCGAGACGGTCGGCTTGTGGCTGGCCGGGAACTTGTAGTCCACGCTGGCCACGACGTCCGGGAACTCGAAGTCCAGGCGGCCCTTCATGGCGGCCCAGATCATGTACTCGGCGAAGTTGTCGAAGCGCTGGTTGAGGTCGGTGACCTCGCGCAGCACGGCCTGCTCGGCGTTGGTCGCGGCGAGCTGGCCGGGGGTGCGCAGCCAGTGGATGGTGGTCGGCTCGAAGACCTTCTTCTCGCGGAGGTAGACGAAGGACGCGCTCTCCTGCGAGCGGCCGAGCCGGGGGACGATGTGCGCCTCGGAGTTCGGCACGTTCGGCTTGGCGACCATGCGCGAGCCGCGGATGACGTCCCACGTCACGCTCGGGAACGGCCACGGGGTCTGCGGGACCTTCGACAGCATCGTCAGGGTCTCGGGGGCGGTGAACTTCTCGACCACGCCACGAAGGACTGTGGGTTCGAGCAGGCTGATTTCGGGCACGGTCCGCGCTCCTCGGGTTTGTGTGTCCTTCGTGAGCAGCGACTCCCTGGTGGGGAGCCCGGCCTGCGCCTCCCCGTGGGGATCACCCGGCTGGCCTAACGCTTCTTCTCATCGGGCAGACCATTTGGTAGACCCGTTTGGAGTGCGGCGACATCCACTTCTGGACAGCAGAAAGCCCCACCCGGATGCAAGGCGGGTGGGGCTTTCTTCTGCTGGTCGGCGAGGCCGGGCAGACTAGAACTTGAATGTGCCGCGGACCGTGTCCGTCACGGCTCCGAGATCGGTCAGGGCCGCCGCGTCGGCTCCGTGCACCATGTTCAGTTTCAGGATGCCCGCGATCACGATGTTCGAGACCTGATCGGCCGATCCCGCTCCGCCGGTGTTGACCGGGCGGCGCAGGACGCCGGACGCGGTCTGTGTGCCGTCGGAGTTGGCGTTGGAGTAGGCGTAGTACTTCTTGTCGGAGGTCTTGCGCCCGAGAACGGTTCCGGCCGGGAGAACTCCCTGACCGCCGGCGAGCGTCACACCCTTCTGGGTGAACCCGACGGTCGAGTACAGGATCTCCGGATCGGTGTAGTCGGCCGTCGGAGAGGTGAACCCCGGGACCGGGATCTTCTGGTACTGGGTGGCCATGGTCTCCTCTTTCGATCTGGCCTAACAGGGACCGGAAATACGCGGTGTTACTTGCGGCGGCTGTTGGCCAGCTCGACGAGTCGGCCGATTTCCTTGTCGATGTCGACCTTGTGCTCGTCGTCCTTCGGCGGGTTCTTCCCGACCTCGTTGGACAGCTTCACGATCGGCTGAGCGGGCACGATCTTGTCGAACATCTCGGTGCTGGAGAGCTTCATCTCGACGAACGCGTCGCGCTGCGCCGGGAGGATGCGGCCCTCGGTGACCAGGGCGTCGACGGCGTGCTCGGCGTCGCGCTTCTCCAGGCCGGTAACCCGGGCTGTGAGGGCGACGTTGTTGCTGGCCAGCTCCTGGACGGCGGCGACGACGGTGTCGGTCTTGACCTCGTCCTTGGCGTCGGCCGACAGCTTGACCACACCGGCGGAGGTGAGCGCGTCGAGGATGGTCTTCGACAGCTCGGCGGTCTTGTCCTCGACTGGCTCGTCGGCCTTGGCCTGCAGAGCGGAGATGTCGATGTTGTGCTTGTCCTTGAGGATCGCCTTGAGCTGGTCGAGGGTCGGCTCGGCCGGCGCGTCGGTGGTCTTCTCGTCCGGCATTTCCTTCTCCTCGGTTTCCGGCGGATCGATAACGGCTGTGTCCTCGGTGAGCAGGACCGCAGCGTCGTCTGATCTATCGGACGTAGCAGCGAGAATCTCTTCGTAGTTGTCGAGGCCGGTCACGTAGGGCCGGTTGGTGACGCACGAATGGAGGAGGGTGGGGCCGACCTTTTCACCGGTCTTGGTGTCGGTGTAGTCGAGGTGCATCATGGCGCTCGCGCCGAGATACGTTTTCCCGAGCTTCTCGGCGTGTGACGGGTCCCGGACGTCCATGACGGCGTAGATCTTGTCGCCCTTGAGTTCGATGTCGACGACCTCGCCGATGTTGCGGTCCGGCGATTCGGTGTGCTCGTTCTTGTCGTTGGCGAGTGGCACCTGGACGATGTCGCAGACTCCGTTGTCGAAGTTGCGTTTCATCGTCTGGAAGAAGGTCTGGTCGACCTTGATGGACTTTCCGGTTTTCGGGTGCCGGAGGCTGCCGAGGTTCAGCAGATGTTTCCGGAACAACCGGCCGGTTTTGGTCCGTGCGAGTTCGACGTATCCGTCGCCGTCGGACGGGACAATGACGAGGTCGTCCGCCATGGTTGGGCCTCCTTGATCTGAAGGCCCTAATCGGTCAGACGTTGGTGTGCCAGGCGCGGCGGTATTCGCTGACGATGTCGATCAGGTTGGTGTTGTCGGGGACCACGACGACTTCGTACTTGTCGCACAGGCTGGCGACGGTGGTGGCGGCAATTTCGAGGAACCAGTCGGGTAGTGAGACTTGCAGTGGGCGGGCGGCGAGTAGTTGCCGGGCGCGGCCGGAGATGTTCAGGTCGAGGCTCTCGGGATAGAACTGGGTGAGTTGGCCGCGGTCGGCGTTCCAGGACCAGGCACCGATGGGGCCGAGGTCGCAGTCGATGTGGACCAGGACGTGCATCAGCTCACCACCAGTTCGATCTGGCATCGGCAGTTGGGGTGCCGGGGCGGTCCTTGCAGGTCGAGGTAGACCGGCCGGAGTTTGCCGGTGCCGCTGTTGGCGTTGCGGTTGAATTCGTCGGTGACGCCGACGACGGTGCCGTGCAGTGCTTTGCACATGCCGCAGGGGTTGTCGCTGGTGACCCGCCATCGTTTGCTGACGGTGGCGTAGCCGTGGATGGTGGCGTAGTTGCGCAGCATGGCGGTCTGGGCGTCGCGGCTGGCTTGGTGGACGCTGGTGCTGACGGTGGCGACGCTGCGCATCCGTAGCCGGGTGGCGGCGCGGGTGAGGGCGGCGTTGACGGCGAGCTGCCGGACGGTGGTGACCTGATCGTTGTCGCCGGCGACGCCGTCGAAGGCTTGGGCGATGCCGTTCTGGATCTCGATGCGGGCGCGGCCGAAGCTGTTCTCGACGTCGAGCAGCAGCGCGGTCAGGGTGGAACCGAGGTTGCCGAGGTCGGTGCCGGTTTCGTGGCCGAGGTCGGACAGTTCGTCGACCAGGGCGTTGCGGGCGATCTGGACGGCGGCGGTGTAGGCGGCGCGGATCTGGTCGGAGACGTTGCGCTGGGCGGCGTTGAGCAGCATCAGCAGTGCCTGGTGCAGGTCGGCGCGGCTGTTGAGGGCGTTGCCGTCGGTGATGCCGCCGGAGGCGAGGACGGCGGCGAGGTAGCCGCCGTACGCCCTGCTCGCCTTCTCGATCTGCTCGACCACGGCGTCACGTACCCGCGCCTCGATCGCGAGCAGGGCGAGCGCGAGCGCGTTCACTCGTCTTTCTTCTCAGCCTTGGCCCTGGCGTTCTTGGCCTTGTCGTCGTCCTTGGCTTTCTTGGTGTCGCCGAAGGTGGAGTCCACCTTCCAGCCGAACTTGAGGAAGAGGTTGACGTTGAACCGCTGGCGCGGGGTGAGGCGGCCCTGGGCGTCGCGGATGGCCACCGTGCCGTCGCCGTAGTCGATGAGCTGTGCGCCCGGCTCGTCGGGGTTGGACAGGATGCGCTGCGGCTTGGCGGAGGAGCCGCTCTCTGAGACCGCTCCGGGGTTCTGCGGTTTCGCTCCGGTGCCTCCCCCGTGCGGGGTGGAGGGGTCGGTTGCGGGTGCGCCCTTGCCGCCGCCGAGTTTCTGCCGTCCGGAGCTGGTGTCGCGGCTGGAGCCGGGCTGCGGGCCGCGCACGTTGCCAGCGCCGGAGGACTTGCCTTCGACGCCCCGGCCACCGGCGCGGTGCTCCATGTCACGGGTGATCGGGGTGCCGATCGGTACGCCGTAGACGCGGGCACCTTCGGGGGTGCGCACGTACTTGGGTCCGCCGGAGTTGGGTCGGCCGCGGACCAATTCGATCATGGCCTCGTCCAGGAGCTGCGCGGCGAGGTCGGTCAGGGTGAGCGCTTCGTCGCCGGTGTCGGTGAGTACGAAGCCTTCGGGGACCAGTGACGGGTCGATGTCGGCTCCGCCGATCGGGAAGGGCGATTCGCCGACCATCGGGGGCGCTGCGCCTGCTGGTGCTCCGGCGGCGGCGGTGGGCAGGCCGGGTGTGCCGGGTGCTCCGCCCGCGCCGGGTGAGCCGAGGGACGGGTCGATACCCATGGCCTGGGCCTGGGCCATCTGCTGTTCCATCTGCTCCTGGGCGAGCTTCTCCTCTTCCATCTCCTGCTCGACGGTCTCCCAGTCGACTTCCAGGCCGAACTCCTCGCTGATCTGCTTCTCCAGCTCGTGGACGAACTCGGGCCGGATCGTGAGGGACTGCCCGGCCACGGCGAGGGTTTTGAACAGGTCGACCAGGGCGGACTTCTGCTCTTCGGTGAGCGAGCCGAACTGGAAGCGCGGGTACTTGCCGGAGGAGAAGTTCCAGTCGATGAACCGGGGGATGATGCGGGAGTTGATGGCCTCTTCGATCTCACCCATGATCGTCTGGAGCATCATCATGAACAGCGCGTCGGACTGCCGGCCGAAGTCGACGAGGCTGGCGTCGCCGCCGGTGCCCTGGGAGTCGTCGAAGAAGGCGGCCAGGATGGACTTCGACATCTGGCTGTTGTGGTGGTTGATGTAGGACAGGTAGTCGAAGCCGGTGAACTCCTTGAGGCTGTCGACGCTGAACCCTTCGGGGATGGTCATCCACTGGGCGATGCCGAGGTCGGCCAGGGCGCGCTGGAAGTCGGTCTTCTCCTCGTTGGAGGGGTTGGGTGGCAGGGTGCCGACCCGGGTGCCGACCGCGGCGCGCTGGGCGGCGATGTGGCTGATCACGTACAGCTTGTACTTCGACTCCCAGTGCCGGTAGGCGGCGAGGAAGTAGGACTGTCCGTAGTAGGGGCGCTCTTCCTCGTTGGCCGCGTAGTAGAAGGCGTGCTCGGCGGGGATGACCACGTCGATCTGCCGGTCCTGGTACATGGTCTGCTGGCGCAGGCCGACCCAGTCGGATTGGTCGTCGAGGATGAAGGTCAGGGTGTCGCTTGGCCGGTGGGCCATCTTGGCGAGGGTGTATTTGCCTTTGAGCGGTCCTTTGGTGGGCTTCTGGTAGACCATTTCGAAGGCGGTGAAGCCGTCGAACAGGGCCATCAGCATCTGGGCCAGGAAGCGTCCCACGGGGACCTGCATGCCGCCGCCGGAGGCGGGCAGGGTGAACATCTGCTGGATGAACAGCGCTTCCTCCTCGCCGCCTTCCTGGCCGTCCTCGGGCAGGTAGGTGGCGGTCTTGAGGGCGGCGCGGATGGGTAGCGTGAGCAGCCGGTAGAGGGCGCGGGCCTGTCCGTCGCTCTTGCGCATGGCCATGAGTTGCTTGACGGTGACCTCGTCGGTGCGCAGCGCCTCCCACATGCCCTTGTAGGGGGTCTGCCACGGCAGGAACGAGGACACACCGACCTGAACGTCCGGCTTGGGCTTGGGAACTACCTGGCCCGGCGGGGTGGGTTTGGTCGGCGCTGTCACGCAGGTTCTATCGGATCGCCCTACATGGCGGACGGCAGCCGGGTCTCCCAGACGGCGGCGAGGCTGCGGGCTCCGAACGGCAAGTGGTGCGAGCCGCCGGACATGATGCGGCTGTCGCCGACGAACCGGCGGGGTGCGCCTTGTTCCTCCCGGCCGCCGATCTGGACGGCGGACAGGGCGGCGCAGGCCAGCGCATCGGCGGCGTCCTTGGACCCGTCGGCGGGGTGATCGAGTTTGCCGTTGGCCAGCCGGGACAGGCTCAGCAGTTCGTCGCGCAGCAGGAAGCTCTCCCCGACGGGGTTGTCCTCGTTGACGTACTTGCGGCGGGGGATCTCGATGCGGCCGTCGGAAATGAGGTCGAGCAGGTTACGCCAGGGGTCGCCGGACAGGTCGGAGGAGATCTTCGCGGTGGAGATGCCGCGCTCTTCGAGGATCTGCATGCTGTCGGCGGACTGGAAGCCGTCGAAGGTGAACATCTTGATGTTGAAGCCGCGCCGGATCAGCTCGAAGGCGAGCTGGCGTGCCCAGCGGATCTGGATCTCACGGGGCGGGTCGGCGGCGATGTCGGCGTTGTAGGTGATGACGAAGTCGACCTTGACGTGCGGGCGTACTTCGCGCACCGGCAAGTCGTTGCCGAGTTCGTCCACGCCGAACTGCTGGTGCTCGGAGTAGTCGCGCACGTGGGCCAGGGCAATGCCGGCGGCATCACCCTTGATGGCGAGGTCGGCGTGCATGACGTAGCGGGCTCCGCGGACCGGGTAGAGGTGCTGGGCGAAGTCGTAGCGGGGCACCCAGACCCGGCGTCCGTTGGTGCGGTCGATCTCGTAGTCGACCGACAGCGGGTACTGGTTGTAGCCGACGAACGCGGCGTCGAGGGCTTTGACGTTGCGGAAGTAGGGGTTGACCGCGCGGGCGGGCTTGCACTCGTACTTGGCGCGGGCGTTGACCGGGTCCTCGCGGTAGTCCTCGTCGAAGGCTTCCTTGCCGGGTACGCGGGGGTTGACCGTCCAGGTGGGCAGCGGCCCGGAGACGTAGTGCCGGGACTTGCTGCCCTTCTCCTTGTTGTCGCGTTTTCCCTCGTTGGTGAGGTGCTGGATCATGCTGCCCAGGTAGCGGGGGTAGGAGATCCGCACGTTCTTGAAACACTCCGGGAACCGGGTGGAGCTGGAGGACTTCATCATGTTCAGGATGCCCTCGGCACTCTTGGTGGGTTCCCGGCTGCTGGCTCCCTTGCGGGTGATCATTTCCTTCTTGGACCGGAAGGCGTCGATCTCGTCTGCGATGCCGAGCAGCAGGTTCAGACCTTCCTGTGACTCTGCGTCACTGTGCCCGGAGATGGATTCGACGTTCTTGGCGTAGGAAATGCTGTTCTGCCGGGGGATGCACTTGTCCTTGAACCAGGGGCTGCGTTTGGCGGCGCGGATGACCGGCATGAAGAACGCCTGCTGGGCCTGACCGGAGCTGGAGGCGACGTTGAGCAGGTGGATAGTGTCCTGTTCGGGCATCCGGTAGTAATCCTGCGGGGAGCGCAGGCAGAGCAGCAGGTAGGCCACTCGCATGGAGGCGACCCGGCAGATGTGGTCCTTGCCGGCTCCTTTGCCCCACTGCAGGGTGATGAAGTTGGTCATGCGCAGCTTCTCGCCCCAGTACTTCTCCTCGCGCCAGGCGGAGTGCGAGCCGACGTAGAACCGGTCTCGGTCACAGGCCCCCTCGAACTCCGCGGCCATCCGGCCATAGAGATCCTGGTAGTAGACGCGTTCGATGTGGCGGACGGCTTCGTACTGCACCGGCGACAAGGGTGGGTTGCCGAGGAAGCCCTTGTCCTGCACGAAGACGGTCAGCGGGACCGGTTCCTCGTCGAGGATGCTGGACAAGCTGTTGCCTTCGGCCTGCTTCTTGGCCTCGTCGGCGGCCTTGCGCAGCTCATCACCGAAGTCGAAGTTCATGCGCGCTACATCGGACCGAGGGGTTAGTCGCCGAACTTGCCGACCGCGGTGGCCAGCTTGGTGAGGGTGTCCTTGGCCGGGAACGGGGTGGGGATACCGAGCACGGTCGGCGGCGACAGGGTGATGACGACCTCGGTCGAGTTGGTCCACACGGTCCGGCTGATCCGGAAGTCGCCGAACCCGGCCGCGAGCAGCGCGTTCTCGATGACGGCGTAGTTCTGTTCCTTGCCGACCATGAAAGTGATCATCAGGTCGCCGGGGATGGTGACGGCGGCAGGCATGGTTCCTCCTACAGGGCTTCCACGACGGCTTGTTGCGCGGTGAAGACACCGGATGAACAGGTGACGGCGAGGGTGATGAACCAGGGGGTGACCGTGTTGACGGCCGGGGTGGTGACGGCGGCCACGACCGACGGCAGCAGGGCGGCCTGGGCGTAGCCGAGGGCCTCACATTGAACGGAGCCGGACGTCCCCGCCGTGCGCACGGTCAGCAGCCCGTCGATCCCGGCGCGCTGGTTGGCGGCCTGGGCGGCGCTGGTGATCGACTGCCACACCTGGCCGTCGGTGGTGACCGCGCCGGTGCTCCCGGCGTGGACACGGAAGATCAGGGTGCCCAGGGAGGAGCTGATACCGAACAGCTTGAATCGGAACACCTGACCGGCCTGCGCGGCGTTGGGTGGCACGCGGACGGTGAGCAGGGCCGTGTTCGAGGTGCCGCCGCTGGCGGCGGTGGCGGCCAGGTTCCCGATCGAGCCGGTGATGATGTGCCCGACGTTGTCGTTGATGACCTTCAGGTCGGATGTGGCCACGGTGCCGTTGTCGGCGATGTTCTGGGTGGTGTTGCCGCGGACGTCGTTGTTCTTGATGCTGTATCCGCCGTAGGTTCCGGCGTTGATCAGCACCCCGTAGCCGTTCGCCCCGAATCCGGCAGTAGGGCCGATGGTGTTGGAGGTCAGGTTGACCTTGGTGACCGACCCGGCCGAGGCGGTCAGTTCGACTCCGGCGGTGGTGTTCCCGGCGATCTTGCAGTTGGTGATGGCGAAGTCCTGCACGCCGCGGGCGTAGATGCCGCGCTGCGAGTTGCCGAAGATGTCGCAGCCGATGAAGTCGATCGCGGTAGGCAGAGTGGATGCGGTTGAGTTGAAGTCGCAGCCGGTGACCGAGCCGGAGAACCAGCAGTTGGTGAACTTGACCCGCTGGGCGGCTCCGGTGCCGGTGAACAACACCGAGCTGCCGGCGGCGGTGTCGAAGAACGTGTTGACGAAGTAGGCGCTGAACACCCCGGCCGGGTAGGCGGGGCCGTTGAAGCGCAGGTTGTTGACCGAGCGGATGAGGTCGCAGTTGGACACCAGCACCGAGCCGCACTGCAGCAGTTCCAGTCCGACCTGCTGCTGCCCGAGCGGTCCGTCCATGATCACCTTTTCGATGATCGTGTTGGCGTCCTTGCCGTCCAGCACGATGCCCCGGTTCAGGGTGCTGGTGAAGCCGCAGTTGGAGACCAGGGCCAGGTTCCCGGCCTGGTTGCCGCCGGAGTAGACGATGCCGTCCCACATGCCTGCGAAGTCGCAGTCCATGACGTTGATCTGCACGTTGGAGCCGGAGTAGATCGCGGCCCCGGCCGTGCGGGTCACCGACGAGGTGAACTTCAGGCCGCGGAACTCGTTGTACCAGTCGTTGACCTGGAAGATGTGCGCCGTGGCGCTGGTGGTCTGGATGATCGACTTCTGGTTGTGGGCTCCGTGGATGAGCAGATGCTTGCCCGACGGGATCTGCATGGTGTCGGAGAACTGGAAGGCGTACGGGCCGGGCGGGAAGTACACCTCGCTGTTGTCCGGGATGACCGCCATCAACGCGTTCCAGGCGGCCAGGTTGGTCGCCCCGGAGTTGCTGGTGCTCATGCCGTTGTCGGTGACGGTGTAGCGCAGCTTGTTGCTGATCACCGAGACGCTGTCGAGCTTGGCCTTGTCGGCGGCCGACATCAGCCCCTTGAGGCTGGCCGTGGCGGCGTTGAGCAGCGCGGTGTTGGCGGTGGCGTCGGCCAGGGTGAGCAGGCTGCGCCCGTAGGCGGTGGTCGACAGTGCGGCGATGGCAGTGAGGTCGGCGTCCAGCGGCTGGCTGGCGGCGATGGCGTTGTTCTGCGCGGTGGTTGCCGCTCCGGCCGGGTCGAACGCGGCGCTGGAGAGCTGGGCGGCGGTGCCGAGACCGGAGACGTCGCTGTAGCTGATGCCCAGTGCGGCTTTGGCCTGGGCGGCGGTGCCGTCGATGGGTGCGCCGGACCCGGCCCCGATGGCCCGCATCTTGAAGGTTCCGGCCGCCATGGCGGCTAGCTTGGCGTTGGTGATGGCGCTGTCGGGCACGACAGCGCTGATGGTGTGCCCGGTGGCGTCGTAGGTGAAGTCGACGGTGGCGGTGTCGGTGAGGATCGAGCCAACCGCGTCCTGGGCGTTGCTGCCCGAGTAGGCCGGGGGCACCACCGCGGTCAGGGCTCCGGCCGAGTCCTTTTTGTAAAGGATATTGGCGGTTGTGGAGCTGGACCCGTCGGACACGAAGAACGCGTAGTAGCCGGCGGTGGGTGTGGGCACGTTGGCCGGGGGGACGGCGGCGAACCAGAGGTTGGATTGGGTGGCCATCAGAGCATCACCATGGTCCCGTCGATGACCAGCGTTCCGTCCACCTTGATAGGTACGAACGCCAGCGTCTGGTTATCCGCCGTCGCGGTCCAGGTGCTGTCGCCGGCCACACGCGTGGGTACACCCCCGCCAAGCCGGGAATCGTCTTCGAGCACGACCTTCTTGCCGTTGAAGGCGGGCCACGACCCGAACCGGCGTCCGCTCATCCGATGACCACGGTCCGGACGCTGGCCGCCGCGAAGGAGAGGTCCGGGTAGACGGTGACGGTGTTGCTGTCCTTGGCGGACCAGTCGATCTCGATGACCCGGTTGTCGGTGACGGTGCGCATGGCCACGACGATGTCCTGGGTGCCGAGGTTGTGGGTGATGTCGTAGGAGGCCCCGGCGGTCCAGGCGACGTTGTTGGCGGAGTACTTGGCGGGGATGCCCAGGTTGGTCCGGGCTCCGGCGGCGGTGGTGGCTCCGGTGCCGCCGTTGGCGACCGAGACCGGCGCGGACAGCGCGAAGGTGGTGCCGGTCAGGGTCAGGCCGTTACCGGCGACGTAGGTCTGGCCTCCGGTGGTGAACTGAATCCAGGTCTGGGTCCACGAGCCGGGTGCGCCGGAGGCGTTGGCGGTCTGGATGAACTGGTAGCCCGCGTAGGAGCCCTCGGCGACGGCCACCATCGAGCCGTCGAAGACCTCGCCGGAGGCGTCGGCGTCGCCGGAGCGGGTGGCGGCGGCAGCAGCCCCGTTCCACACGTACAGGCCGTTCTGGGTGGCGGTGTTCTGCGCGGCGGCCAGGAACCGGTCACCGGTGACCATGGTGACGCCGTCGATGGTCGCACCCGGCGCGTTGAGGTTGATGTTGCCTAGGGCCACGACCCGGACGGGGTCCTTGACGCTGATCCCGGCGCGGGCGTCGTCGACGTACTTCTTGTTGACCGCGTCCCCGGCGGCCGTCGGTGCGCCGACGTTCAGCAGCCGCTGGCCGTTGAAGTCCACGTTGCCGGTCGGCATGGCGAGCTGGTCGAGGCGGCTGGAGCGGACCTGGGCGTCGAAGTCGCTGATCGTGGCGGCGAGCTGGGTGCCGGTGTGGCTGGCCCGCGCGAGGGGGTTGGTGGCCAGCTTGGTCAGGGCGATGGCCGCGGTCGGGCTGACCATGCTGTCGGTGATGTAGCCCGCCGGGATGCTGGTGCCATCCGCGGCCACCCACTGGGAGCCGTCGTACCAGCGAACCTTGTTGGGAGTGGTGCTGGTGTCGGTCCAGATCTGGCCGACCAGCGGGTTCGCCGGCGCGGTGGCCGAGACTTCGACCCGCAGTCCCTTGGCGGGGATCTGCATGAAGTCCTGCACGGAACCGTAACGCGGCATGGTCGACCCCTCTTACGCCTTGAGGCGGGCGGTTCCTGACATCGGCACCGCGAAAGTCACAACTACGGTGTTCCTATCGGGCGTCCTGACGTCGCCGACGATCTCGTCCTCGTTGAGGTCCACGGTGGTGACCACCGGGTATGTGTTGAGGGTGTGGTGCACGACCCACACGTAGGCGGCGTCGGGGAAGCGCTGCTCGACCAGCGCCCCGGCCGGGCCGGATGCCCCTTCGGGACCGCGTGGTCCCTGCGGTCCGATGGGGCCGGCGGTGATCACGTCGATGACGCCGGTGGCGGCGGGGTGGTCGATGACCGTCACGTCGGCGGCGATCTCGGTGACTTGCACCAGGCCGGTGGACTCCAGGCCGACGACCTCGGTGACCGAGTGCGGCGCGGCGACGATCTCGACGACGTCGACGCGGTTGACGACGACGTCACTCATCACGGTGCCTCGACGTCGTGGACGACGCTGATCCTGCCTCGCATGAAGCGGGTGACGAATCCGGCCGGGTCAGTGAGGTCGAGCACGTAGGTGTACTGGCCGTTGGGCAGTGCCTTGGTGCCTGCCGGTGGCAGGGTGAGCAGGATCTGCCCGGTGCCGGTGAGGGTGATACCGCCGTTGTCGCTGGTGAGCGCGACCAGGGCGGTGCCACGACTGGGTCCGATGAGCATGGTGGCCGACCAGTCGGTGAAGTCCAGGGCGGCCTGCCCGGCGGGCAGCCAGCGGAATTCGCGGTGGAAGGTGGCACCGGCGTAGATGACCAGTTCCATCTCCAGCGGCAGCGAGCGCACGGCCATGCTCAGCTCCCGGAGATGGTCTCGCGCAGCATCTCCAGCGCGGTGCGCGCCCGGACGGCCGAGAGGCCCAGCTGCTGCAGAGCGCTCGGTTCGACGATGCACGGGTTGGTCCAGGACACCGCGAACAGCAGGTCCTTGTCGGACACGGCCAGGTCGTCGACGACGGTGGCCTTGACGTCGTCCTTCTTGGCCCCGGCTTTCTTCTTCTCCCACTCGGCCAGGGCTTTGGCGGCCTTGGCCTGGGTGTCGGCGTCGACGCCGACCCCGGAGGCCCACTTCTTGATCCGGGACACCGCGATGGCGATGGCCTGGCTGGTGGACTTGCCGGAGCGTTTGATGGCGCGGGCGACCTGGCAGATGTACTCCGGCAGGCCGCCTTGCTTCTCGACCCAATTTTTGCCCGGTGACTCGTCCAGCGAGCAGCCCGCGAACGCGACGATCAGAGCCTGGTCGTCGGCCGCGATCTCGATCTGTTGAGCCACCGGGTTCCCCTGTTCGTCGAGGGAGGACTTACTTGCCGTCGTCCTTCTTGTCGTCCTTGTTCTTGTCGGCGCTCTTGGCGTTCTTCTCCTTGGCCAGGCGCTCGTCGCGGGAGGTCTTCAACTCCTCGCCGGGGTCGAGGTGGTCCGACATGACGGTGACGTACTCGTCCTTGCCGGTCTCCTCGTTCTTGACCTTCTTGACCTTGGCGATCGTGGTGTCGAAGAACTGGGTCTCGTCCTTGTTCTCCGGGGCGTTCTCGCGCTTGTGCTCCGGCTCGGCCGAGCCCATCTGCGCCTGCGACTGGACAGCCGGCGACTGCTCCGAGAGGTTCGGGTTGTTCTGCGGGTTCTTGTTGGCCATCGCGGCGCTCCTTTTAAATCTTGTTGGTCTCGAACGCAGTGGCCAGGTTCACCAGCAGGTCACTGCGCGTCTTGGCGTCGGCGACCGTTTTGGAGACGGTCTGCACGATGACCTGCTGGATCTCCTTGAGCAGGGCCTTCTTCTCGCCGGAGTTCATGGGGTCGCCCTTGCCGAGCATCCGGTTGAACTCCTGGGTCATCGACAGCCAGAAGGTGTTGAAGTCCTTCTGGATCGATGCGGTGTTGAAGCCACCCAGCTCGCCGCGCTCCTTGGAGCGCAGCACGATGTAGTTGTAGGCGATCCGCTCGATGAGCAACTGCTGGATGGTGTTCATGGGCAGGTGCTCGGCCTCGGCGCGCATGCGGTGCACGAGGACCTCGTAGAGGCCGCGCAGGGCGGGGTCCTCCACGATGTCGGGCAGCACGAAGGCTGCGTCGAGGTCTTCCAGGGCCATGCTGCTTCTATCGGTTGCTCACCACACGGTGGGCTGGCGGGTGATCCGGTCGTACCGGTCGGTCCAGCCCCAGGCGACGAAGATGTAGGCGATGCGGCGGGCGTCGAGCAGGCCGCCGAGCGTCCTGGTGGTCATCGGGGTCCGCGCATCTGTGTGAGCGTGAGCTTGGCCGGTTGCGGGTGGGTCGGTGCCGGAGGCGGGGCGGCCTGCTGGAACTGGTCGGTGAGCAGGGCGACCAGGATGTCGAGGCCGTCGTCGCCGAGGCGGGCCTTGGTGCGCAGGTCCCAGATGAGTCGCATGGCGGTGACGGCGGTGGGGGTGTCGACCCGGCTGGCGAGGGCGGTGCGGCGGGGGTTGTCGTGCCCGGGGATGGGACCGGCGGCGTTGATGGTGAGGATGTCACCCAGGATGTCGATCAGGCCGGTGGTGATGGCGTGCGGGTCTCCGGTGCGGGTGCGCAGGTCGGTGAGGGTGGTGAGGGCCTCGGCGTGGTTGCCGGTGACGATCGCGGTGAGCAGGTCGGCTCCGTGATCGGTGTGGTGCATCAGGTCGATGTAGGCGCGGGCGGTGCTGATTCCGGCGCGGCTCATCTGGTCGAGGGTCATGACGGCGTCGCGCATGGCTCCGTCGGCGTGCTCGGCGATCAGGGCGAGCAGGGCGGGTTCGGCGGTGATGTTCTCGGCGGTGGCGATGTGGTTGAGCCGGGCGGTGATGTCGGCCGGGGCGAGACGGCGGAACGTGAATGGCATGCACCGGCTGGCCACGGTTTCGGGGATCTTGCGGGGTTCGGTGGTGCAGAGGATGAAGACCGTGGCGGGCGGGGGTTCTTCAAGGGTTTTGAGCAGAGCGTTGAACGCCGCGGTGCTCATCGAGTGTGCTTCGTCGAGGATGACGATGCGGTAGGCGCCGCCGGCGGCGTACATGATCTGCTGGCGCAGGTCGCGGATGTTGTCGACCAGGCCGTTGCTGGCGGCGTCGATCTCCAGGACGTCGATGGAGGAGCCGTCGAAGGTGGATTTGCAGTTCACGCAGTGCCCGCACGGGACGGGTGTGCCCTCGCAGTTGAGGCTGGCGGCGACGATGCGGGCGGTGGTGGTCTTGCCGGTGCCGCGGCTGCCGTCGAACAGCAGGGCGTGCGGTACCTGGCGGGTGGCGACCATGGTCCGCAGGATCACCTGGACGGCTTGCTGCCCGGCGAGGTCATCGAAGGACTTCGGGCGGTACTTGAGCGCGAGCTGCTCCATGATGGCCTCCGACCGGTGAGCGGGTTCAGGACTGCGGGGTGCCGGTGAGGCGGCCGGTGATCAGGCACGCTTCGCCGTCCTGCTGGAGCAGGGTGGCCATGTCGTCGCGCCAGATCTTGGCGGTGCCGTTGCTGCCCCAGGCTGGTCCCCAGGAGTTGTAGATCGTGTAGTAGCCGCGTCCGCGGACGTTGACGCCTTTGACCAGGCAGCAGTGCCCGCCGATCTTGCGGCCGGTGGGGGCGATGAAGCCCTTGCTGTCGGGGCGGATCATGCCCTCGTACCAGTTGACGCCGATGACCACGGGGCCGAGCCAGCCGACGCCGAGCATCATCTCGGGCTCGGAGAACGCCCACCGGTATTCGCCGTAGTAGCCGAGGTCGACGGCGACCTTGATTCCGGCGTGGACGCTGGTGCCCTCGTAGGAGGGGGCCGCCCCGGGGTAGCTTCCGCCGGGCCACGGGTCGCCCATTTGCGCTGGCCAGTAGATCTTCTGCCGGGCGAAGATGCCGTCCAGGCCCTTGATCGGCGTCGGGCTGTGCCGCAGCTCGTTGGTGATGCCGAACCCGACGCACGCGCCTTCGCGGCCCTGGTTGAGGATCTCGGAGCCGCGCGGGATGGCCCACAGCTTGGTGACCGGGGCCTTCTGCTGGTCGGGGCTGAGCGCGGCGCAGATCGGGAAGGAGCGGGACTGCTCGTCGAACTCGGGGATGCGGTCGAGGCGGATGTCCTCGACGTCGCTACCGTCCTTCAGCGTCGGCACTGCGCCTCCCGATCTGCAGCAGCGGCGGTTCGGGCGGGGTGAATCCGCTCGCGATCCGGCGCACGTCCTCGGGTACTCCTACCGCGCAGCGGGTGTCGCTATCCGGTGGATCTTCGACGCGTCGCCAGTTCAGGGCGTAGCCGCACTCCACGCATTCGTCGTAGACGACATCGCCGTCCTGTTCGGGTTCGGTGAGGCCCCGGCAGTCGGGGTCGGGGCATCGCCGTCGGGTGGCCTGCACTTACTTGGCGGCGGGCTCTTCGCCCACGACGCCGGCGGTTTCCAGCAGGGCGGGGTATTCGACGCCGCACATCTCGATGCGCTCGGCGATGTCGTCGTCGCTGTCGAGCGGGGCGGTCAGTTCCTCGATCTCGGTGTTGGACGGGTCACCGCCGACCTGCTCCTGCGCGGTGGTGTCCTGGGGATCAGTCACGAGAGTTCAGCTCCTTCGGGATACGGCCGTGGCAGTGGTCGAAGCACCGTGGGCAGTGATCCGGGTGGTACGGCCGGTCGAGCAGGTTGACCGGGATGAGCAGCCCGCACTTGTGACAGACCGGCCGTAGGAAGTCCTGCTGGCTTCTATCGGATGCCAGGAACGAATCGAGGCGCAGCGCTGGGCGGCGGGCGGCGTCGAGCCAGGACGGCTTGCCCATGACGGCGGCGTAGATGTTGTAGGGGTTGGGCCGTCCGCGTACGAGCATTTTCATGGTCATGGTGTGCCCGGACTGGGTGATCCACAGGTCGTCGACGAAGTCTTTGGCGTTGACCAGCTCGGCGGCCGGGGCGAAGTAGCCGCCCTCGACGCGCAGCCGCATGTCGACGGTGCTGCTGGCGTTCCAGTGCGCAAGGCGGCTGAGCACGGCGGGCAGGTCGTCGTCGATCGGCAGTTCGTAGAGGGTGGTGTCTACGTCGGTCCGCAGGGTGACCGCCTTGGCCGGGTGGATCTTCCAGTCGGTGATGGTCATCCACGGTGTCAGCTCGGTGTTCATGACGACGATGAACGTCTCGATCTGCTCGGCGGTGGCGGGCCGGGTGAGGGCGAACTCGACGTAGTCGGTGCCGGAGGTCCAGTCGCGGTGCTTGACCTCGTCGGAGGCGAAGTGGATGGAGCGCTTGCTGATTCCGGGGACCTGCCCGGCGTAGATGATCTCGGCCAGGTGTAGGGCGTCGCGCAGCGCGGTCTGGGCGCGGAAGGCGGCGCGGCGCAGGTTGAACCGCCAGTGGTCGTTGCCGACGAAGCGGTACTTCTCCGCCTTGTGGATCTTGGCTCGGATGCGGACGGCTTGGGAGCGCTGGTCGACGGCCTTGAGGGTGGACAGCTCGACCTGGCGGTCGCCGGCGGCGGCGCGGATGTAGCCGGTGCGGATCTTCAGGTCCTGGTAGTCGCAGGTGCCGCAGGTCTTGCCGTAGCAGCGGGTGTCGCAGCGTTCGACCCACTCGTTGCCGTGGTAGTCGCTGCTGAATTGGCCGTCGTAGGTGTGGCTCTCGGTGCGCTCGGCGAACTCGCGCATCTGCAGGTAGGTGATCCACATGAGTTCGGTGCTGATGCCCTGGTCGATGAATTCCCAGCCGAACATGTCGTGCTTCTCGCGTTCGTCGAAGCAGTCGGCGTAGCCGTTGGTGAATCCGCGTTCGTGCAGTTTGGTCTCGATGAGTTGCTTGAAGGTGCGCGGGACGCCGCCCCAGCAGGCTTGGCCGGTCTCGACCATGGCGTCCACGAGGGCTTCGCCGACGTCGCGGCTGGCGCGCTGGCAGAGCTGGAAGAAGGCGGACTTGTTCTCTTCGGCCTTGGCCCCGAGCTTGAAGTCGATCTTCAGGTCGCGGAACTCCTCCCAGACGTCACCGAGGATGCGGGAGGCGGGTTGCGGGGCGAACCATTGCATGGGGGTGTTGGCCTCGACCATGAGCGGGGTCCAGGAGAACTGGATGCGCACGGTGGGCTGGTTCATCGACTCGCGGATGTCGGCGAGGTCTTTGGCCAGGCGCAGGATGCGGAAGACGTCGCCTTCGTCCTCGCCGGGCAGGTTGGAGATCATGTAGAGCTTGATCTTGCGGATGCCTGCGGCGATGGCCCGGGTGACGGCTTCCTTGATGTCCTCGTCGCTGGTGCCCTTGCCGACCAGGTCGCGCATGCGCTGGCTGTTGCCTTCGACTCCGAGGGTGACGGTGTCCATGCCGCCGTGGACCTGCAGCAGGATGAACTGCTCGTCGGAGAGGTAGTCGTCGACGCGCATGGTGGGGGCGTCGACCTCGTCGGACACCTGTTCCAGCAGTTCGGCGATCAGTCGTCGGCGTTGGGTGTGCATGGGCAGGTCGGGCATGAATGGGGCCATCCGGGTGGAGCCCATGTTGTCCTGTAAGCGTTTGGCGTACTCGACGGTGTAGGGCACGGTGCGCTGCCGGTAGGGCTTCTGCCGGTAGGTCAGGGCGCAGAAGGAGCACCAGGCGGGGCAGCCGCGGCCGACTTCGAGGTCGCCGGAGCCCATGGCGGGGTCGGCGTAGAGCAGCGGCGGGTTGTCCAGTGGGGCGATGGCGTCCAGGTTGCGCACGTGCCGTTTACGGCGGGGCAGGACCATCCCGTCGATGTTGCTGGTGTAGGCGACGACCTGCTTGGATGGGCGCTCTACTCCGACGTGGGATCGGTCTTCGGTGGCGTAATGGACGTCGATGAACCGAGGGAAGTAGAGGTGATCGAACTCCAACGCCAGATCTTGATAGCAACTTGTGCGCTCGGATTCCCAGCGGCCTTGCCGTTTGAAGCTCGCAATACGAGCTGTAACAGCTCCGATTCCGGGGTTGCCAGGCTCATCTTCCACTTCACCGAGCCACCAGCAGTCGACCACTGGTGCGAGAACTTCGGGAGCGCCATAGGACAGTCCCCCGGCCATGACCATGGGGTGGGCGTTCGGGTCGCGTTCTCTCCATCGGGCGGGGATGCCGGACATGGTGAGTTGCTTGATGAAGCTCATGGACAGTACCGGGTAGCTGATGGAGGTGGCGACCACGTCGAAGTCGCCGAGGGGGTGCTTGGTCTCGATGCCGAAGACCGGGATGTTGTTCTTCTCCAGCAGCTTGAGGTCGCGGGGGGTGGCGGGGAGGTAGAACCGGTCGCACAGGTAGTGCGGGTGGGCGTCGTGGATGGACTTGTAGACCGCCGGGATGGACTGGTTGCCGGCGGCGGCCTCGTATGGCCAGGACGCGATCAGGCACCAGCGAGCGGTCGCGGCGTCCCAGTCGCGGCGGGCGGCGTTGGGTTCGTCGCCGAGGTACTGCACACCCAGGTCGAAGCGGTGCAGGTTCTCGTCGAGGAAGCGGGCGATCCGCGCTGGAAAGGCGAGTTGTGCACCGTTGATCACAACCGCTCAACTCCCAGGTTGCCGTAGAGGTGACGGCTGGTCTAAACGGCTTACACGCAGAACAGCCCCGGATTGGAGATCCGGGGCTGTTCCACTCATGGGGCCGAGACATTCTGAGCGTAGCGATCGGCTACACGCTGCGCACCCGTGTCACTCCATCGTGCAGCTCGAAGCGGTAGCGGACCTCGGCGACCTCGTTGAAGGCGTCGGAGTGGGTGACCATGATGACCTGCACTCCGGTCTTGTCGACTAGCTCCCGGAGGAACTCGGCCAGCCGGGGTTCGTAGTCGGCCGACACGTGGGCGAAGGTCTCGTCGAGGAACAGCACGGTCTCCTGCCGGCTACGTGACAGCAGGAGCACGACGAGGCGGAGCAGGAACCCGACGGTGGCGGCCAGTCCCCCGCCGCGGGCTTCCATGACGTCGGTGTCGACGATGGTGCCGTCGTCCATCCGGGAGCGGACCAGGAAGTCGATCTCGGGGCGTTTCCCGCGGACCTGCGGGACGAGGTGGAAGGTGAGGTCTTCTCCGAAGATGGTCTGCAGGCCCTGGGTGACCAGGGCTTCGATCTGCCGCTGGGCGGTCTTCTGCCGGTCCTCGCCGATCTGGGTGAGCAGCCCGGCGGCCTTGTCGAGTAGGGCGATCTCGGCCTGCAGCGCCGCGACTTCGGTAGTGAGGCGTTCGCCCGTGGTGGCGACCGAGCGGGCTTCGCCGACGCGCTGGTCGAGGGTGCGGCGGACCCGGCGTAGCTCGGTGTCGTAGGCGGCGTGGTTATTGTGCATGGGCGAGTCCCTGGGGCATGCCGGGCAGCAGGTCGTGCTTACCGGCGAGGTAGACGGCGTGGGCGCGGTTGGTCGCGCCGAGCGCGGCGCGGATGCGCAGCACGTGGGTGTGCACGCTGGTCAGTTTGATGTCGAGCACGGAGGCGATCTGCCGGTCGGTGTAGCCCAGGGCGATCATGTAGAGCACCTGGTGCTGGCGTTCGGTGAGCGGGTGGGTTGCTGGCATTACTGGCCGACCCAGTCGGCGTTCATCTGCTGCACGACGCCGATGGACCCGACGTCGCCGTCCTTGAGCATGACCATGGACTTGCGGGTCTTGGTGTCGTCGCCGAGCCAGAAGGTGGCGGTGGTGGCGGTGTAGCCCTTGAACAGGTCGGTGAGGAAGCTGTGGTTGACCACGATGGTGCGTTCCCCGCCGGTCCAGGTGGCGTCGACGGACTCGGCGGCGTTGTTGCCGAACTTGTCGCGGGCCTGGACGGTGACCGAGCCTTTGCTGATGGTCAGGGCGATGGCGGAGGATTCGGGGTCGGCGTTGATCCGGACGCGTTTGACGGCCGCGAGCAGTTCCTGGGTTCGCAGGCTCAGCTCGTGCTTGTTGGCCGTGGCGGGTTTGAGCAGGGCCTGTTCCATGTCGGGGAACTGGGCGACGAGCTTGTTGACGATGAACACGTCGGTGGCGAACTTGAAGATCAGGTGGTTGTCCGACTGCCCCACGTGCACGTCGTCGAGGTCGGAGAGTTTGAGCAGGCGTAGGAGGTCGTCGACGGCGGCGATGGGGATGCGCATGTCGACCGGAAACCAGGCGAGCAGGGCCTGCTGGAAGCGGGAGCCGTCGGTGGCGATCATGCGGCCCTGTTTGATGTCGACCATGTTGAGGCTGGCCCGGTTGGGGTCGCGGCTGGCGGCGTACTTGACGGCGGCCAGCGCACCCATCAGGGCGGCCCGGTTGACCTCGGTGTAGGCGATGTCGGTGATGGCGGGCAGCGGCGGGTAGTCGTCTCCGCCGGCGAGCTTGAGGGTCCAGGAGGCGCGGCCGATGACGATGTGGGCGCTGGTGCCGGTGACCCGGATCTGCACGTCGCTGTCCTCCGCCTCGCGCACGATGGTCTGCATCTTCTTGGCCGGGAGCACGCAGGTTCCGGCGGTCTCCACGGTGACCAGTGATGTGGTGGCGATCATGGTCAGTTCGAGGTCGGTGGCGATGATGCGCAGCCGGTCCGGTTCGAGCTGGACGAGGAAGTTCTTCAGCACCGGCATCGGGTCGTGGGTGGGAATGACGGTGGCGGCCTTGTCGAGCAGGACCTGAAGGACGTGCTTGCGGATGACAAAGCGCAGCTTCTCCCCGGCCGGGGTGGGCAGGAAGTCGTCGTCGGGGGTGTCCAGGAGCTGGCTGATCAGGTCGCTCATCAGAGGGTGCCTCCGGCTTCGGTGAGCTGCTGGCGCAGCCGGGTGATGGCCTCGGTGAGCTGGCTGTTGAGCTGGTCCAGGTGGGTCTCGGCCTCGTCGAGGGTGTCCGCGCCGAATTCGTTCTTGAGCTGGTTGCGCAGTGCGGCGGCCATGGCGTCGGCGGTGTCGCGGGCCTGTTCTGCGCGGACGCGCTGCCGGGTGGCGGCGGCGTGGGCGGCTTTGAGGGCGGCTACGTCTGCGTCGAGGCTGGTGGTGTCGGTGCTCATGGGGCTCCTTCGGCGGCGGCCCGCAGGGCGGCGGGCATGGACCAGTCGCTGTCGTCGATCTGGAAGCGGGGGCAGGCGTGGCGGACTTCGCACCAGGAACATCCGGCGGTGTCGGCCTTGCAGGTGCGTTCCTCGCGCCAGATGTCGTGGGCGAAGTTGGTGATGCGGGCGAACATGCTGGCCCGGTCTTCGTCGCTGACCCGGAACTGCATGATCTGCTCGGAGCACATGGGCTGGATGAGTCCGACCCGTTCGGTGCGTTTGCCGTGCATGACCAGCATGGCGATGTCGTAGAAGTAGAGCTGTCCGAGCACCTTGCGCCAGTACTGGTTGTCCTTGGTGCCCTTGAGGTCCCAGACCTGCAGCCCGTCGGGGTGGTGCACGACCAGGTCGGTCTCGCCGACCAGGGTGATCTCGGTGAGTTCGCTGTCCAGGTTGGGGATGCGCAGGGGTGCTTTGAACCGGGTGGCGGGTTCGTGCCGGTAGGGCAGGACCAGCTCGTCGAGGATCGGCTCCAGCCGGCGGACCAGTTCGACGCAGAACAGGGCCAGGTCGCGGCGGTCCTGGGCGTCCTTCCAGCGCACGATGCCGTCGCCGGTGTCCTTGGCCTCCTGCTCAACGTCGACGAGGGCGGCAGTGACCATGTCGGTCATCTCGCCGGGCGATCGCAGCGGGTTGCCGAGCCAGTCGCGCATGACCTTGTCGACGACCATGCCGTGGAAGTAGCCGCGGATGTTGGTGACCTTGGCCTTCTTGCCGGAGCGCAGCAGGTAGGACTTGCGCTTGCACTCCTCATGGTTTCGAAGTTGGGACCACGAGAGCCGCAGGGGTTTGCTGGTCATGCGTCGGCCTCGGAGAGCAGCGCGACCAGGACGTCGGTCAGGGACTTGTCCAGGCCCAGGGACTCGATGTGGGCGATGACGCTCTGGGTGCTGGTGATGGCGATCTGGGTCTGACCGACCGAGTCGAGGAAGGTGGACAGGTCCACTTCGGCGGCCTTGCGGGCGGTGACCTCGGGCAGCCGGAAGATGTCCTCGGCGGGCCGGTGCTTGAGGGTGATGTGTTCGATCAGCCCTGAGTTGCCGTCCCAGAGGGCGATCTGGACCTGCCGGGTCAGGTTGTTCTCGTTCAAGCTGCCCCTCGACAAGGCTCCGCAGTTGCTGAAGGTGACCCCGTCGACGGCGTAGACGCCGTGCGGGGAGTGCACGTGCCCGTAGTGCACGGTGCCGGTGTTGTTCATCGCCTCGGCCCACCGTTCGGCCGGGTAGTACTCGTAGGGCAGTTCCTGGCCTGGCGGATAGAGCGGGGCGTGGGTGACGACCAGGGCCGGTTCGGCGCGGGGGAAGTCGTGGCTGCTGCGGTAGTCGTCGAGGGCGGCGGTGACCGCGGCGTCGTCGAAGGTCATCTGCCAGGGCACGCCGTAGACCCGGTCGCCGTTGTCGATCCACCCGTCGAGCAGGTGGATCGCGCCGGACTTGAGGGCGACGCCGAGCGGCTGGGTCTCGTCGATGGACTTGACCCGGTCGTGGGACAGGTCGTGGTTGCCGAGCACGGCGTAGACCGAGCACTGCACGGTGTCGGTCCACTTGGCCCAGTCGATGAGCCGCATGACGGTGGCGTGGCTGGTCCGCGACGGCACTTTGTGATGGAAGATGTCGCCGGCCAGGATGACGCCGGATGCGGCCTTCTCCTCGGCGATGCGGGTGACCTGGTCGAGCAGGTCGAACAGGTCGTCGAGGTAGCTGTCGGTGCAAGACGACGGTGGCCGGTCGGACAGGTGGATGTCGTTGACGATCAGGTACAAGGTCAGCTCCCGGGGTCAGTGCGTTACTGCTGATACCGGGAGCTGGTCCTGATTTTTCAGTGCACGGGCTGTCCGCAGGTGGGGCATTCGCCCGCACGGCGTAGAACCTCGGTGAGCTGTGCGGTGAGCCGGGTCTCTTCCTGCTCGTGCTCGGCGACCTCGGCGGTCAGGGCCTTGCTCAGCTCCTGCTGGTGGACGAGGCGGACCAGGGTGCTGCTCAGGGCCTCCCGGCGCTGGCGGAGCTGCAGCACGGGCTCCAGCGGCGGCACGTCGGGGACGCGGGCCTTGGCCAGGACTTGCTCGGCGGTGCGGAGCTGCTCGATCGAGCGTTGCAGCCGGAGGGTCCGGTCGTGCAGGGAAGCGGCCGTGCGGGCGGTGGCCTCGGCGGCGTCGGCGGCGGCCAGCTTGGCGGGCAGGTCGGTGAAGTCGGCCAGCTTGGCGTTGAGCGCGGCCAGGTCGGACTGCCGGGTACGCAGGGCGGTGGCGGCGGCGTTGCGCTTCTTGTTGGCGGTCCGGACCGCCTCGAAGATGATGTTGACCTTGGTCAGTTCGCCGAGTTCGCGGGCGACGTTCGCGCCGGTCTCGTCGAGCAGGTAGGGCTTGTCGAACTGCCCGGCGAAGTTGATCGAAGTGCCGCCGGTGGGGACCGGGGCGATGCGCAGGGCGGCGGTGATCTGCTCGGGTACGCCGCCGGCGAGCTTGGTGTAGGTCTGGATGTGGCCCTCGCTCAGGACCTTGTAACTGCCGGAGCCTTCGGCGCGTTCCAGCGCGATGACGGTGTCACCGGTCTTGACGGTGATGGCCATGGACTTCTGTCCGCGGGTGATGGCTCCGGTGCCGCGCACGTTGGAGGCGACGGCGCGGAAGGCTCGCATGAGGCCGGACTTGCCGGAGCTGGAGGGGCCGACGATGACGGTGAACCGGCCCAGGTCGAGGTCGACTGTGCGCAGCGACTGCCAGTTGCGGATCGCGACGTTCTCGATCACAGGTTCACCGCCCAGCGGCCGACCTCTTCGTCGAAGTGCCAGCCCAGCTTCTCCAGGAGCACGCGGTCCTCGTCGGCGACGCAGTCGTCGTTACCGTCCTCGGATTGCGGACCTGCCCAGATGATGTCGTGGTCGGCCTGCACTTCGGCGCAGCCGGTGTACTTCTCCAGGGCCGCGAAGCCCTTGCTGATCTCTGCCATCTGTGTCATGCGAAGGGGTCCTTCGGTTCTTTGGTCCAGCCAGTGCAGGGCTTGAGCGCGGGCTTCCGAGCGATGTTGCGGTGGTAGCCGACGGTCCCGTCGCGGCGCAGCGGGATGAACCGCTCGCACTTGGCGCACTTGCCGTGAGGTTTGCCGTAGTTCAACGAAGTCAGGTCCCTTCTCGGTGCTCGATGCCGACCGCGCGCCGTAGTTCTTCTACGTCCTGGACCAGGCTTGGGTCCGCTGCTTCACCGGCCTCCATCAGGTCGGCCAGCCCTTCGGCGATGGCGTCGAGTTTCTGGTTGATGGCTCGCTCGCTGCGGCGCTGCGTGTTCTGCAGCAGTGCGACCAGCAGGAAGGTGACGATCGTGGTGGTCGTGTTGATGACGAGCTGCCACGTGTCGAGGTTGTTGAAGGCGAAGTAGGACGGTGCCCAGATCAGCACGACCAGGACGCAGAGGCTGAAGAACCAGGCGCGGGCGGTGATGTCAGCGACGGCGTTGGCCAGCCTGTCGAAGCGGCTGAGGCCCGATCGGCTCGGCGTACTCATACCGGTACCCCTCCCCCAGCAGCGCGGCTCTGTGCCGCTGCAGGAGGGTCTCGATCACGTCAACGCCCTCGCTTCGCAGAGCGGCGATCCGGGCCTTCATATCGGCGGTGGCGCGCGGGCCGCGGCCGGGTTGGGAGTTGCGCATGAACACGTTAACGGCAACGAGCCCGGAACACTGAGGTTCCGGGCTCGCGCTATGCCCCCCTGAAAGAGGGCGTGGAGGTTGTGCTCACTGGTTCGTGGCCAGCGGGATCAGACTACTGCCGTCTGCTCCCACGGCCAGTTCCCCGATCGGGTGGACTCCAGGGTGCCCAGCATCGTGAACGCCTTGTCCGACAGTCCCCCGACGACGTACCGGTTGGGGACGGTCGCGGCGTGGCCGTGGGCGTAGCCGGCGAGGTTGAAGGTGTAGGCCGGGACGTCGATCGGGATCACGTCGAACAGGTGGCCGCGGTGCGGGTCAGCCTGCTCGTCGGTCAGGATCACGACACGGTCGTGGCTGCTGTAGTTGGAGCGGATCGCAGCGTGGGTGTCGGTGCCGCCGCCGATGAAGTGGGTCTTGCGGAAGCGGGCGACGGCGCGCAGCAGGTTCTCCCCCTTCTGCCGGTTGAAGGCCAGGAAGCCCAGGTCTCGCCGCCCGCCGTTGTCGCCCCACGGCTGCTTCCCGGCCACCGTCCACCGGGTGGAGCTGCGGAAGCTGTTGATGCCGAACCCGGCGGCCGAGAACGAGACGACGTCGGCGTGCTCGCAGCGCATGGAAAGGGCGATGCCGAACAGGGCGGCGGCGTCCCAGCGCATCAGCATCTCGGCGTTGGGGTCGAGCCAGTTGCGGCGGGTGGTGAACGGGGTGTTCATGCTGCCGCTGGTGTCGACCAGGATCAGCGTGCGACCGGCGAACTCCGGGACGTTGTCCAGGGTGGCGTAGGTCGCGGCCTCGTCGAGGGCGGCCCGGTAGGTGTCACCGGGCACGTGGTTGTAGGCGTTGAGGAACGCCATCGGCAGCAGCCGGGACTTGCGCACGAGGGTGCGGTTGCTGAGCAGGCCGGTGACGGCGCGGCGGGCCTCGGCGCTGATCCCGGCCCGCTCGAAGTTGGCCAGGTTCTTGATCAGCGCGCCGTAGCCCATGATCGGGATGCACGACTCCCACGCGGCGGCGTCCATCGGCCCGCCGAGCCAGCCGGAGACAGCTTCCCAGGTGAGCCCGGCGGCGCTGAGCATCTCGGCGAGCCCGTCGGAGCCCAGGAGCTGGCGTCGGGTGGACGGGTCGATCTCGTTGAACGCCTTGCGGACGGCCAGCATCGGGATCTCGCTGGCATCGCCGCGGCCGTGCCGGGCGTCGAGCAGGTACTTGAACATCTGGTCCCGCTCGCGCCGGTAGAGACCGTCCTTCTTGCCCTCGATCTGGCTGAACTCGACCACGTCGGCCATCCGGACCGGGTTGCGCTCGGAGTCCCACTTGAGAACGTTGTACGGGGTGTAGAGCCGCAGGATGGCGTCGCCGAGGGCACGCTTGAGCCACTTCGGGACCTTGCGGCCATGGTTGGCCAGCCAGTAGCCCAGCGCCTCCGCCGGCTCGTCGGCGCGGCGCAGCACCGAGTCCATGATCTGTCGGGGTGCGACGTAGAAGAACCGAGGGCCGGTCTGCTCACTGATCGCCTTCGCGGCCTCGACCGCGCCCACGATGGACGCCGAGCGCATGTTCGCCTCATGCCGCAGCCAGCGCAGGAACTCCGCCGTCCAGCGCGGGTCGGTAGTGGCGTTGCGGCGGATCAGCTCGACGTAGCGGGTGTCGCGGCCCTTGGCGTCCTCGTAGAAGGTGTCCTCGCCGACGAAGTTCGAGACCGCGAGCAGGAACAGGGCGCTCTTGTCGTCGTAGGCGAACCCTTCGGCTCCGTTGCCGGTCAGGCCGGAGGGGGTCAGCCCAGTCTGCAGCGGGCCGTAGTTCGGCTGCGGGACGTTGAGCGCGGCACGGGACAGCTTGCCCATGGTGAAACCCCCGATATCTGTGCATGGAAAAGCGCACGCATGATCGCGTGCGCTCACACCGGTTGTGGCTGGCGATATCACAGCGGCCCAGGGACGGGTCAATTAAGAGTTGAAGTACCCCGGTCCTTCACACCGCCAACTATTCGTTTATGTGCCGCCTGCGTCATAAGACAGCTTGTCCTCGTGCCAGAGACGAACCCTTAGCCGAGGAGTCAGGTCGGGCGGCGCGACCGCGAACATGCCCACCGGGCTCAATCTCCCTAGAGTCCGGGTGACGTACTGTTCGGGCCTTCCAGGCCGTTGCGCGAGCGGGATTTGAACCCGCGACCTCTGGGTTATGAGCCCAACGAGCTACCGAGCTGCTCCATCGCGCGCAGTAGCGGTGACGATATCCAAGCTGACCAAGGTGAGTTTTGTCCGGCGCTCTGCCACTGAGCTACCCACCAGGATCGGCACGACGTTGTCGGCGTCGCCTGCTGGAGCGGGATTCGAACCCGCGACAACTGGATTTCCGAAGTAACCCTGATCGTCACACCGTCACCACTGTGAAGTTATGAGCAGCGATATCCGAGGCGGCTGAGGTGACGTAGCGCTCTGCCGCTGAGCTACCCCCCGACGAGTCGGGGGAGCTGGACTCGAACCAGCGACCTCTCTTTCCTCAAAAGAAGTAACCCCGGCCAATCACACCGCTGCTTAAGTTGTGCGAGTCGATATCCAGGCGCTCCAGGTGATGCCGGGCCGCCGGCAAAGCAGGAGTCGAACCTGCGGATTCACAATGACAGGTGAAGTAACCCGGAACTTTCACACCGACTCGGTACGTTGTGTCTCAGTTCTACACAGTCAACGACGTGCTCGTCGAATGGTTTCGCGCCAGTGGTCACCTGTTCGTGGGATCTGCGGTGCGGCGATGATCAGTGCGCAGCCGATGGTGGCCGGGGCGGCGACGGCGAGGCCGAGGAAGACCGGGGCGGCGAGTCCGGTGTAGAGCCCGATCAGCATCAGGACGAGACCGAAGCCAGCCACCGCGAGGCCGCTGGCGAACAGGAACAGCCAGCGCAGCCGTCGCTGGCCGAGGCTTTCAAAGGGACCCATCGCGCCTCCCGCGCCGGTAGCAGACCACGAACAGTGCGATCATCCAGATGTGATGGAGCATGACGATGATCAGCTCCCAGTTGCGGGCGTAGACGTCATCGCGAATCGCCGCCCCGGCGAGCAGGTAGACATGGAAGAGCCAGGAGATGCCGAGCATCCAGGTCACGATCCCGATGAACCTGCGCTCGACGAAGTCCCTCACTCGTGCGCCGCTGTGTGCCGGCGGATGTAGGGATTGATGTCGGCCAGCGCTTCCTTCCACAGGCCCGAGAGCGACTGCAGCGGGACTGGTCCGCGGCCGGGTCGATCGTTGCGCCGCCGAACAAACTGCTGGGTCTTGCTGACCGAGAACGCACCGTGCGGCATGTCGATGATGACCGTCACGGTGATCGGCGTGAGACTCACTGGCTCATCCATGGCTGGTCTAACGGAGCAGATCGGCCCGAGGACTCGCACGGCGGCCCCCGCAGAGGTGCCGTACGCCTCGGCGGGTGAGGTGTCCCCGGGCCGCCTGGCGTGGGTGTTTCGTGGAGGTCCACTCGGCCTCGTCCTGGGATCTCCCCAGGCACCATGCCCGCGCCGTGTTCCTCGGTGTGCGGCCCTCAGCCTGACGCGGGGGCCGGAGCCGGGCGACGGACAGCGAGTCCGCTCACCCGGACCGGGGATATACGCTGCGCCGATGATCGAGATCAGTGTGTCGGTGCGGAACTCGTACGACTCCGGGACGACCGTGCTCACCGAGTTCCATGATCAGTTGATCCCCGGCCCGCCGACCGATCCCGACGAGTTCGAGGAGTGGGTGTACGAGGAGGTCATCTGCCGTTTCACCGGCACCGAGAACACCGACTTCGGCGATGCCTCCTACGACGTCACGGTCACCGCGTGCTCGGACCCGGCGCTGATCGGCAGGGTCTTCGACTTCGGCTGACCTCACCACCTGTAGATCCACTGTGACCGCTAAGTTGAACTGCCATGGAATCCTTCGCCCCCTTCAACCTCTCCGCCTCCATCTCGGCGATCCCGGACAAGCTGGAGGTGGACCTGTCCAAGGTCCGTGACATCAGCCCCGACATCCTGGGCGACGACGGTCGAATGCAGGTTCTGCCGGCGGCGTTCTGGGCCGAGACGACGGTCGAGGAGCGGGCGCTGTTCGGCCACAAGAACGGGATCTACAGCTTCCCCACCGTCGAACTGGTCGAGCGGCTCAAAAAGATCATCGACGGCCGGTCGGCCATCGAGATCGGGGCCGGGCACGGCGTGCTGGCCGACGCGCTGGGCATCCCCGGCACCGACAACCGGCAGCAGGAGATGCCCCAGTACGCGGCGGCATACGCCCTAGCCGGGCAGCCACGGGTGAAGTACGGGCCGAACATCGTCGAGCTGCACGCCAGCAAGGCCGTACGCCACTTCAAGCCCGAGGTCGTCATCGGCTGCTGGGTCACCCACAAGTGGTCGAAGCACGAGCCGTGGCGCGAGGGCAACGAGATCGGTGTGGACGAGGTCGACGTCATGCGGCAGTGCAAGACCTACGTCCTGGTCGGCAACGAGCACACGCACCGGCACAGCCGGATCTGGGCCTACAACCCGGCCATCGAGTACCCGGACTGGCTGTACTCCCGGGCCAGCAACGGCAAGCGTGACCTGATCGCCGTCCGGGACCGGCGGCGCTGATGGGTGAGTGGGAACCGGTCGTCGGGATGCTGGTCTGCACCTGCCGATTGCGGCACGTGCGGATCGAGTCGATCGATGACGACGGCGACACGATCATCACCGAGGACGGCTGGCGCTGCTCGTTCCACCACTGCTGCGACCCGGCCGACCACACCTGGACTCATGACGAGATCCGGCGTGAGGTGGCGGAGAGCTGGCCGTGACTACTTCACCCGCTGGTGGGACATGCACTTCGCCGTGGGTGTGTCGTAGGCGCACGCACACTGGGTCGTCCAGATGACGTCGTCGGCGTGCGGCAGCCGGTCGATCCTGGCCTGCAGAGCCTGGACGTGAGCCGCGAGCGTGGCCACCGGCTCCGGCAGCTCGGAGAGCAGCTCGCCGTTGACGTCGGTGTTGTCGTCCCACCAGTCCATGTACTCGTTGTGGCTCAGCATCCGCCGGCGATCTCCTTCTGCGCGGCCTCGAAGTACGGGTTGGGCCGCGGAGTGCCGGAGTGCGCGTCGAGATGGCCCCAGTCGGGGTCACAGATCGTGCAGCAGCACCAGCACGAGCTGTAAGACCCGGCTTCGCACGAACCGTGATCGGTGTCGTGCCAGGTCTGGGCGCGGTCAGCTTCAGTCATCGTTTCTCCTGGTCGGCGGGCCTCGCCGAGCGTCGTCCTCGTCGAGAGGTAACCGCTGTGGCGTCCTTGAGGACCGGGCCTAGCCCGCCTCGCTGTAGAACGTCCAGCCGGTCAGCTCCGTCGTGAAGACGCGCTGACAGCCGGGGCACGTGTGTGTACCGGCCGGCGGATCGGTCATGTCCTCGAAGGACATGGACCCGCTCTGATCTGCGAAAAAGCCTTCGAATGTGGTCCCGCACGAGTCGCAGTCGACGTTCTCAATGAATTCAGGACGCTGCGAGATGCGGGTGTCGGAGTCAAAATCCCTCGGCATGGCCAGAGTTCCGATCTTCGGCGTGCGGTTAAGCCCTTGGTCTGGGAGCCGCCGTGCCTTCCGGTGCCGTTACGCCCTCAAGATGGGAGCCCGGTGCGCGATCTGCGGAGAACGTATCAGACCGGCGCACCGGCTCACGAACGGGGTGGCAGCCCCGCCAGGTGTCCACATCCTGAGATTTTGGGGCCGGAGAACGCCCTGCAAGATCCATCTGCGCAATACCTGCAGGTGAGCCTAACTTTCCCCGGACCCAAACTACGAAGTTTTACAGGTTTGATCTTCGGTTTATACGCTCACAACGATCGTCGATGTCTCGCTCAGCGCTGGATCGGGATGCCCTGCCCGTGCAGGGAACGCAGCAGACAGGCCCGATCGCTGTCACCCAGGAACTCCAGCAGCCACTGCTGCATGCCGGTCTGGAAGGCGTCGAGCTGCAGGCCGACCTCCTGGGCGAGGATGGCGCGCACCTCGGTCTCCGAGAACAGCGCCATCTCCTCCCGGGGTAGCGGCGGCGGGGGCACCTCGTCGATCAGGTCCCGCCGGACGAACTGGGCGTGGAAGTCGGCGTGCGTCTTCGGGTCCGGAACGTACGTGCCGCACTCGCCGCACGAATAGGGCCGGGCCGCCGCCGCGAGGCCGCGTCGTGACGTCTCCGGAGGCCTGTCGGCGAACACCTCCCGAGGGCCGCTCAGAACGTCCCCAAGCTCCTCGTCGGGCTCCTCGGTCAGCTCCTGCTCATCCTCGTCGTCATCGGGCTCCTCAGCGCCGCTGATGGTGCCGTCCCGGGGCTGGTCGGGGATCTCGACCCCCGGCTGCAGCCGCACCATCTTCATGCTGAAGCCGCCGGCGTTGTGCTCGACCTCCAGCCATCGGCGCTTGATGCCTTGCATCGCGGCGTCGGCCAGCAACCGCTGGCCGTAGAGGATCTTGTCGTCCTCACTCAAGTCGTTGGGCATCGGCGCATGCCCGCCCCGGTCGCGACGCTTGGTCAGCCGCTCCTCGTACTTGCGCAGCGCCTTGCCGGGGGCCACCGTGGCGGCCAGCCGCTCCTTGATCTCGCGCCAGTCGTGCCAGCCCCGATCCTCCAGGAGCCGGAACAGGGTGCGGACCTCGGTGGAGAAGGGTGTCATCACGTCTTGTCCTTCCAGACCTGCACGATGGGGGCGACCGCATGACGCGTGGCCTCGAAGATCCCGGCGATCTCGGTGATGTTGACGCCGGCGAAGTACATCTCGCGCATCTCGTTCTTGTTCTCCTTGCTGAAGAACCGCGGCCGGACCCAGCCGAGGTGGATGGCGCAGCGCGGGAAGAAGCTGCACCGAAGGTGCTGCTCAGCCATCGGCGTCGTCCAGGTCGTCGAGCTGCTCCAGGGCCACCTGGATCTCCAGGAGCTTCTCCTCCAGGTCCTTGCAATGCTTGCGGGCGATGTCGCGGTCCGCGGTCGTCAGGATCTGCCGGACCAGCAGCGCCGGGTCGATCTTCACCAGCTTCCCGGCGGCCGAGGAAAGGGAATGGGCCGGGGACGTCATCGACGTCTTCTTGCCGAGCGCCTTGCGCGTGACCTCCGCCTCGTTGCGCTCGTCAGCGAGCCGCCCGATCACGGTCAGTTTCTCGCCCTCGGAGCGCTGCGACTTGATCTCTTTGATCATCAGCCGAATGTCCTCGACGGTCATTTTCGTGCGAACCGCGACGCTGGCCGCCTGAAAGAACACCGGGTCGTCCTTGAGCACATTCAGCATCTGCTTGCTCGTGGACGGCAGCTCGGAGAAGTTCTGGATCTTCATCGCCCGCGCCCGCTGATCCGCCTCCTGCGCGGCCCGCGCATTCCGCAACGTCTGCGGGTTGATCTGCACCGCCTTGGCGGCCTTCTCCAGGTCGTAGCCGAACCCCATGAGCTGGAACGCCTGACGAATGCGCCACTCGACCTCCGGCGACTTGCCGTGGTGGGCATTCGCCTCGATCGTCAAGTACTGGATCAACTCGCTCGGCGTATCAGCCGCGATCATGATCGCCCAGATCTCAGTGCACCCGGCCTTCTTCGCAGCGGCCTGGCGATTGTTCCCGTCGATGATCACGAACCTGCCACCGAGGGTATAGCCGACGATCGGCGGGAAAGCATCGCCTTCCTTGTATCCCAGCGTGTAGCGATCTACCGAGTCCTGCACGATCGGCTCTTTGCGTGCCTGATTCTGCCGGGACCGCTTCTCGTCGATCGCCGTCATCGGAATCATCATGGGCGGCGCGTATTGAACGTTGTGCCGCTGCAGCCACGCCTCGATCTGAACGGACGCGGCCTTCTGCTCGGAAACCTCAAGCGGCTCGCCCGTCGTGATCTTCCGCTGCTGTCGGCGAAGGAAGTCGATGCCCGTTGTGGTTTTACCGGTAGTCACAAGATCGTCCCCCGAGAGCCGAAAGAGCGGAGCCCGAATTGGCCCCGCTCCTTCACATACGCCCTTGGTCTTGTCCTGGTTACGGTCGTCGAGGACACGTCACTCAACCGAGTGAGCCAGCCGTCCTTTCCACCACTCTGAGTGACGCAGTACACGTCCGATCTTGACCGCCTCGGTCGGGGAAAGCGGCCTTGCGTTTTCAATTGACCGGCGCATCCGCTCACGCTCGCCTTCGGTCGGCATCCACCCCGGGTACCGCGCCATCATCGCGTCCGCGACCCGGTCCACCATGCTGCTGTCAGCCATGTCCAGCCTCCTCGAAGGCTGATACCGGCCATGGGAGCGCGAAGTCCGCTCTTGCGCAGACTGGGGTCACTACCGCTAAAGTACGAACTCCACCCAGTTCGTGTCTTAGGGGCAGAGGAGTCGTTAGACCTTCTGACCTGCAGAAAGGCTAACGATGACCCAGCAGATGCTCCTCTACGGCCCCCAGGCTGACGCCCGGAAGCGGACCCGCGCGGTGATCTACGTCCGAGTGTCCAGCGACAAGGCTGGAGGAGCCAGCGTCGCCGAACAAGAGAAGCACTGCCGGCTGTTTGCCGCCATGCAGGGCTGGGACGTGGTCGCTGTTTACTGCGACAACGACAAGTCGGCGAACGAGAACAGTTCCGATGTCCGTGAGGAGTGGGAGCGACTGGTAGTAGAGCTGGAGGCAGGTCGCTTCGACTTCCTTGTCGTGTGGGAGCCATCGCGCGCCACGCGGGACGAGCAGGTGTGGCACACAGTAGCGGCGGCGTGCGTAAAGCGCGGTGTTCAGTTCGTAGCCAACAACCGCCTGTACGACCCCGCGGACCCTGAAGATCGCTTCATGCTCGACCTGTTCTTCGCTCTCGCTCGCAGAGAAGCAGCAATGACCCGGAAGCGGGTACTACGCGGAAGCGGCGATCGCGCGAAAAGTGGCATCCCTGGAGTCGGCAAAGCTCCGTTTGGCTACCGTCGGGTCTATAGCCAAGACACCCGCCGAATGTCCGGGCAGATCCCGGATTATGAAGAACGGATCACCCGCAACTTGGCCGGTGACGTCTTCCTCTGGAAGCCCGCTGAGGTGCTCAGAAGCATCTTCGGCGACGCCCTCGCTGGTATCAGTGCGCATCAGATCGCAGAGACGCTGAACGAGAACGGCATTCCGAACCCACGGACTTTCCACGCCATGGAGCACCACCCGAAGCGCCCTCGACGGTACGACGGTCGATGGCATCCGGCTGTGATTAAGAGGATTCTTCAGAATCCTGCGTACCTCGGCCACCGTCTTCACAACGGCGTCAAGGTGGCGGAAGGGCGGTGGGAAGCGCTGGTCGAGGAAGAGGATTTCTTCGCTATCCAAAACTTGTTCGCAGCTCGGAGGACCCAGAAGCGTCGTCCAACGCAGCAGCGGCACCTTCTGAGCTACTTTGCGATGTGCCGATCGTGCTCACGGGGAGTGGGATTCACCAACCAGGGCGGAGTCGATGCGTACCGATGCCGCCTGGGTCACAGCTACGTCAGGAAGGCCGAGGCCGAACGATATGTCGAGTGGTGGATCATGAGCTGGCTCGCTGTTCCAGCTCACCTCGACGAGATCCGGCTCTCGACACGCGATGAACGAGAGATTGCCGAGGCACGCGCGGAGGTTGAGCGCCTGGAAGCCGATTTGGCAGGCTGGGAAGCAGATGCCGTTTCAGGTGACGTTGATCGCGCTGTCTATAAGGCGCGCAAAGCGGTGCTTGAGCCGCAGATTCAGGATGCACGCAAACGAGCGTTTGAGCTGGGCCTGCCCTTCGAGCTGATGGCGCTGGCCGATCTTGAAGACCCGTCTGCCGGCTGGGTTGACCTTGTCTTCGACGCGCAGCGCCAGATTCTGACGTACTTGCTCGACGTCGAGATCGTACCGGTCGGCCGAGGGGTCAAGAACGTGCCGGTTGATCAACGAGTAGTCGTCAGCCGGAAGCAGCGGGATCATCCCTGACGCGGCGCAGCTATCAGTCTGATCAGCGGGTTCCGAGCAACCAACCATGATCGTTACTCTGAGCAAACCACCGCTGGACACAGAGACGACATGGAGGTGAGCCCTACGTGGTGACGGAGATTGAGGCGTGGCAGAACTTCTGGGGGGTCTACGTGCGCGCCGGGAGGGATCGCGTCCTGCGCGAGCGCGCCGACACTACGAAGCCGCCACGCCCGCCGAACGCCACCCGGCTGCCGCCACCCGAGCTGACGCGAGCCGAGGCGCTAGTCCGGTACGAACGAGTGCGCGAGGAGTACCGGCAGACCCTCAAGCCCGAGTACCAGCACAGTTCTTTCCTCGACAGCGAGAGGCCGCCCGCGGACGAGATGTACCGGTGGCAGATTCAGCTCTCCTGCGGCTGCGTCCGGGAGCTGATGACCCACGGCATGCGCTTCCCCGCCGAATCGCGCTGGACCTCCGGCTCATGGCCTGCACTCGCCGGTGAGATCGAGTGCCGTGAACATCACCATCATCCGTATCGGGACTACTACCAGCGTGTCACCGAGTGGAAGAAGCGCATCGACGACGAGACTCTCGACCTGCCGACGGGCGACGGCGACCGGGAAGTCACCTGCGCGCGATGGACGGTCACACTCAAGTGCGGGCATGAATCGACCGTCTGGACCGAGTTGTTGGATTGGAAGCCCAGAGACGGCCACAAGAAGTCCTTCCGGCGCACCTCGGCCGAGATCGCGCGGCGCAAGGAACGGATGGGGCAGATACGCGACCAGCTCGACGACATCACCTGGGCTCATCACATGAGGCGGATCGAGGCAGGCAGTCCAGAACCTGCGATCGAGTCACAATGCTCGTCCTGCAACTACCTGCAGACGATCGACGGGGTCGAACGGATCGGCTGGCTGGTGCCGCCGGAGAAGCTCCGCAAGCCCAGAGCTGCGCCACCGGCCCCCAGGCCCACCGCCGCCGTGCTGGCGGCCCGAGTCGCTGAGCTGGAGGCCGAGGTCGAGAAACTCAGGAGTCAGCGTCCGGCCGACTGACGTGCAGCTCGGCCATCCGCTCGGCCAGGTCGCGGTGCGACGACCGGCGCTCGGGTCCGCTGCCGTCGCCGCAAGTGCACGACCAGACCCACCACCAGTGATCGAGCACCTTGATCCGGCTGACGCTTCGTGTGGTGCTGCCCGGCGAAGAGATCAAGTTCCATGAGCTGATCATGCAGAACGCCCCCTGCTCGCAACAGGGGGCGTTCTCGCTGTTCGGTGTTCGGTCATCACCGAACACGGTTTCTCACATGTGCTTCTGGCACGCCTTCACGAGGTCCTGGGCGGCGTCGGAGAGGTCGTTGGCGTCCGGGTTCTCGCCACCGGCCTTGATCGCGCTGGCGTACTTGTCGACGAAGTCCTCGCCGGCGTCCTTGACGTCCTTGTACTTCGAGCCGGTGAACTTGCGCTTGAAGTCGAGGTAGTACTGGGCGTCCTCGTTCACCGGCAGCGGCAGCTTGCTGGCCGCGACGTTGTCGATGATCGTCTTGCAGCCCTGCAGACCGGCGTCACCGGCGATCGCGGTGCTGCTGATGGTCGGGCTGGGCGCGGCCGAGGACTCCTGGGCCTCCGGGGTCGGCGGGGTCGTGGCCGCGGTGGTGGCGGGCGGCGGGGTGGTGATCACCGGCTCGTCGTCGGCGGAGTTGCAGGCCCCGAGCAGGAGCAGGCCGGAAACGGCGGTCAGAGCCATCAGGGAGGTTCGGAACGTCATGCCGTACCCATCGGCCCCACCAGGCCGCTGGAGACGGCCTGGTGGGGATCTTCATCTGTTCGTGATGGGTTCTAGGCGGTGAAGCGGACCTTGCGCCGCCGCATCACCAGGGCGGCGACCAGGCCGATGGCGAGCAGCAGGCCGCCCGCGGCTCCCAGCTCGCCTGCCGGGCCGGTCTTGGGCAGGGCGTCGCCCTTGCCGGTGCCGGTCTCGACCTTGGTGCCGGTGCTGGTCTCCTTGGCCGGGGCCGCGGTGAACCAGGACGGGGCGTCCTTCAGCTCACAGCCCACGCCGTCGTTGTCGCGGTCGAGCTTCTTGGCGTAGTCCGGATCGGTCTTCGGGATGTTCGCCCGATGGGCCTGGTATGCCTCGGTGCAATTCGCAAAAGTCATGCTCCGTGCAACGAGGCATCGGCGCTGCGGTGACGTACCGAATGGGTGACTGCCGGTCCCCGATCGTGGTGCCGACTGGCCGCGGCTGCGTGGACTCCGCAGAATCCGGCTGCCCGGCGAGGACGGTTGCACGAGTGCTCTCGGCAGCTCGGAATGGAACGAGACGACGTGTTCGCGTTCTTGTTCACTGGAAAGCTGATCTTGTATCTGGGCGTCAGCTAGGCCCGCAGGCGTTTTGGTGGCTTGGACGCTACCAGAGCGTCAATTGAGTCCGAGGGTGAGCGCGCCGGTCAGGTGGGTGAGTGTGACCATCAGTGACTCATTGCTTCCGCCTTCGCGGCCGGGCGCGCTCGGACCCCGAGTTCAACGATGCCTGGTGCTCTGAGCTGCGACAACGGCGGACAGGTAACTACAGCGCTGTAGTTCAGGCAGCTCCGCCGAGCGCATCGTCTAACAGATCGTGTAGTCGCTGGCGGGGGATGGTGATCACGTCCCCACCGCTGGCGGTTTCCAGGGCCGCGATGACGTAGTTCGCCATCAGCTTCGACGGGGAGATCCCGCGCCGCGCCGCTTCTGTCTCCAGTGCTTCGCTGTACTCGGCCGGCAGACGGGTCGAGTGAACGATCGAGGTCTTCTTGTCGGGAACGACAACAGTGGCGTCCGACCAGTCGGTGTTGTTCAACGTGGCATCAAGTTGCCCCGCCAGGCTCTTGTGCTCCATCTTGTTTGCCCCCAAGCAGCATGTCGGCAATTTGCGTGGACTCCTGCTCGTCGAGATAGCGAGCGCCGTACACCAGATAGGACCCGTCCCGAAGGGTCTCAACCGCTGTTATCCCGATCCAGCGATCCTGGCGATCTCGCGCCGCGAGCTGCAGTACCGCTCCGAGGTGGCGTACCAGCCGGGGTCTGCTGTCCCGTAAGGCGTACAGGACGTCAGATAGCCCCACCCCGTTGGTCCGGATGCGGTCGTAGCTGCTCTCGTCGAACTCGAACTCCACGTAGGTAGTGTATACCTTGTGTAAACATGCTCCGGCAAGGGTGCTGACCTGCGAGAACGTCACATTGCGGAGAGGGTTAGAACTCGATCGTGGTGACGGGCAATTCGTCGCCGTCGACGGTGATGATCGTGTAGCCGACTCTACCGGCCTCGATGCCGAGCGGCTCGCGGAAGTCGCACATGGCCGGGGTGGCGTGCTGCGCGCGGCAGTGGATGGTGGTCAGCGTGACGTCGGACCAATCCCACTCGACACAGGTCCTCGCGCCGCACGTGGGACAGCTCCCGGGGATGTAGATCGTCTGCTTACTGGTCATGGGGCCGCGCGATCTCGTGGAGATATTCCTGGCTGGCCCGAAGCTCCAGGCTGCCGTCGTGCTCGGCCTCGGCCTTCTCGAACAGGCACTGCATGCAGACGACGGTGGAGAAGGGGATGAAGCTCTTGGGGTCGTACCAGACGATGGTCCGGCACAGCTCGCACGGCGTCCGCAGGCGGCGTTTGGCGAGGGCGATCGGCACGGCGGAATCCGGCTGGTCCTTGACCCGCGTGCAGGCGTAGTACGTGACCTGCTCGCTGGTGCGGGCCAGCTCGGTCAGCTCCTCGTTGCTGCCGACCTCCATCGGGATGCCGAATACGTTCACCTTCCTCACGACTGCTCCTCGGGCAGAAGAGGGCGCACGTACAACGCCGTCACCTTGAGGAGCGCGCCGACACTCTGCGCCAGCTCGTTCGGGTCGCAAGCTTCGAACAGCGCCCACATCGTGTCCATGTCGCGGTTGATCTGCGCGGTGATGAATCGCCCGGGCCCAGATCGCCGGCAACAGGTCGGCGGGGACGTCGTCCGGGTTGATCGTCTCGCTCGTCCCGGCGATCCTGTCGATCTTCGCGACGTTCAGGCCGAGGAAGTCCTTTGCGGTGTTGTTGGTGAGTCCGGCTTCGTTCTCGACGATGCGCGCCCATCCGACACAGGCAGCGAACATGGCCTTGGGGCCGCCCGCGCGGACCAGTTTCAGCCCGTCGGAGATCATGCTCTCGTCGTCGGCGGCACTGCCCAGCAGCATGAGCTTCGCGCCGATTCTCGCACGCTCGGCTTGTTCGTCGATCACTTGAGCACTCTCACGGTCGGCTTGGCGACGGCGTCACCCTTCATCGGCAGGTCACCCCGGGCAACGTAGGGGTCGATCCAGCGCCGATCGCGCACACTGCGTCCGCTGCCGGTCCAGTAGGTGCGCCAGAACCCGCCGGTCTCCCAGCCCACGGTCCAGGCCCCGGTGTAGTTGCGGCTGCTCTGGTCACCGCTCGGCCGGGGCCGGGCCTTCTTGCGGATGTTGATGACCCGCACGCTCGGTTCCGGTCTGCCGGCGCGCTTGTACTTCTTGCGGATGTCCGGATAGACCTCGGCGGCGGACTCTTCGGCCATGCCCGGCTGGCGCATGAGCAGCCAGGTCGAGACCAAAGAGCGCAGCAGCATGTTGTTGCCGTCGTCCGCGCCGTCCTTGATGACGTCGTGGGTGCCGAACGCGGCCCCGCCCCCGGCGGACCACGGCATCAGCCAGCCGATCTCGCGGCGCATGACCTCCGGTTCGAGGGTGCTTATCGCGCCGCTCTCCGGTGGCATGTAGATCGTCACCCACACCCCGCCGGGGATCAGTGACCAGGCGGCACTGCGGACCGGGATGGGAGGACGTCCCGGCAGGTTGATCTCATAGATCGGGTCCTGCCAGATGATCATGCCGTTGGCCGCGGGCAGCTCGGTGCGCTCGATGGTGATGTCCGGCAGCTTCTTGGCGGCGGTGACGGCCATGTGGGTGAACTGCGGCGACACCCAGTACAGCTCGGCGGCGAGCAGGTCGCGGCAGACCCGCTCCAGGTGCCGGTCGAGGACGGCGTCGGTCAGCTCGGCACGGCCGACGCCGACCATGAACCCTTCGTGGTCGTACAGGTAGCCGGGCAGCATGATCCGGGCGGCCTGGGCCACGTCGTGGAACACGCCCTGCCGGGCGGCATCGGTCTTCCAGAAGTCCACGAGCCGGTCGCGGACCTTGGGCATCTGCGCGGGCTTGATCGGCGGCAGCGGCTTGGGCGCGATGACCAGTTCCCGCCGGAACACCGTCGGCAGGTAGGCCGACCACAGCCGCCGCCCCGTCTCGACCATGGTGTCGGCGCGGACCTGGTCGTCACCGATGCGCTGCGGGGAGAGGTTGCTTAGGTACCAGTCGGCCTTCGTCGGCGTCAGCGACGCCCGGTAGGAGGCGACCAGGCCCTCGATGTCTCCGCGCCGGGCGGGCCTGTCGCAGCGGGCGCAGGCCGACCAGATGCCGTCGGAGTCCCTGACGATCTCGTCGGTCAGGCCGAGGTCCACGAGTCCGAACGCCTTGACGGGCTTGCCGTAGTAGCGCCAGGTCGCACCCAGCTCGCCGCAGAAGTCGCAGATCAGCTTGCGGTCGGGCAGCGACGAGTTCGGCACCGGCACCGGGTCGTGGTCGTACTGGTCCCACGGCCGGGTGTGCACCAGGATCTCCTCGCCGTCCGGTCCCGCCGGGAACGGCATCAAGGCGATCTTGCAGATCCTGCACGACATGTTGGAGTTCATGCTGCCCGTCACCGGATAAGTATGACGTGTGGAGCGCGCCGCACAAATGATCCTTTTGATGGATGTGTGCTAGCGCCAGCGGCTCCACGACCAGGCCAGCCAGCCGTACAGAACGACCTTGCAGGCGGTGATGAGCACGAAGATGACGATCCAGTGCATCTGATCGAGCGTGACGGCGCTCTGCAGGGCGGCCAAGTCCAGACCCACGCTGAGCGCGATCAGGCACATCCAGCCGAACGTCTCGCGTTCCGGCTGGAAGGAGTGGGCGGGCACACGGCGTCCCCTGCGCCGCCGTTGCCGTACCTCACCCACTCCTTCACCCCCCGATACCAGTCCTGACCCCTCTCGGACTATTACCGGGTCCTTCCCAGGGCTTATCGGTCCTGCGGGACCTGCGGGCATTTGAAGTGGCGGATCATGGTCTGGTATTTGGTGTGGCAGACCAGGCAGTAGATGTCGGTGACGCCGACGAAGTTGGTCTCTCCCAGTTCCATTCTGTCCAAGGCCTGCTCGGGGTCGTCGAGGCCGCAGATGGCGTTGATCACCCAGGCGTGCCCTCCGTCCGGCATGAGCGGAGTCTTCGCCTGGCGCAGCTCGTCCATGCCGATCCGCCGGCCACCGGCGAAGCTGATGTTGAACTCGTCGGCGCTCACGAGAACTGCGGCCAGTTGCGCACGAACGCGGCCTTGCGTGCCTCGTTGCGGGGCAGGCGGCCGTGGCCGGGCTTGAGCAGGTAGTCCTTGCCGTAGTGCCGCTTGTTCTCGACCACGGTGAAGTTCTTGGTCTCCACGACCTGCACCCACTCACTGCCGCAACCGTGCTCGCACCACCGGGCGTTCTCGATCACGCCGTTCTTGAGCCACTGCTTCAGGGTCGCCTCGCTGTAGGGCTTGACCGCCCACTTGTGGCCGTTCTCCCGGCAGAACAGCGCCTCGTCGGAGATCGTGTCGGTGAGCGGGTCGGGCGACAGGCGCAGACGCAGGCGGTTGCGGGGCATTACTCGTCCTCCAGCTTGGGCGCGAAACCGACCTTGTCCAGGGCCTTGGTCAGCGCGTTGTACTTACGGGTGATCTCGGCCAGCTCGCTGCGGTACCGGTCGCGTTCGGCCTCGATGCGCTCGACGAGCGCGCCCACCGACATGGCGCTCTCGGCTGTGGATAGCAGTTGGCTCAACGTCATCTGCATGACGGCCTGCGGAATCTTGTGCGCGTCGGTCCGCCCGGGGTGCACGATCTTGCGGTGGAGGCGCACCTCTTCCCGGCCGCCGATGAAGTCCGGGCAGTCGAAGCACTGATAGCGCACCGAGCCGTCGGCCAGCGTCAGCTTGATGTAGTTGAACGGCGCGTTCGGCAAATTCTGCGGCCGATGCGAGTCGACCACCTTGACGCCGTTGACGGTCAACGGCTCAGCGACACAGTCCTCATCGGGCTCGGCCGGCGTCCTTTCCGGCGGCGGAGCGGTCGCGGGAGCCTTGGCGGCTCTCCGCGGCCTACCGGCGGCCTTCTTCGGCTCCGCCTTGACTACTGCTGCGGTCACATGTCCTCCCTGGTCTGTCCACTCGCCGTCAAAGAGTTCCGCAACTCAGAGTCGATCCAAAACCGGACCAAAGAGTTATGGATAGCCTTCACTCGGACGAGTGACTCCTGCCCGCCTCAACGAATCAGCAGAGGAGCAGGCAACGGCGACCAGGGAGGTTCAGTCACCAGGGTCGGAGCGGGTCGGCGGCCCACCACCCTCAGGAAGGTCCTCGCCAGGGGCGGCGACCGGGCCGATGCCGTGCAGCGGACAGGTGATGTCTTCGAAGTAGACCGCGGTCGCGAAGTCGGTGCCTTGGGCGAAGGCCATCCTCCGGCCGGGTGTGCACCCGCAGTCGAACGCCCTGAGGACCGCCATGCGGACCGCAAGGTCCAGGGGCTCGCGCAGGTACGCGGCCTTCACGTGGATGATGTTCTGCAGCTCTTCAGCAGTGGCGCGAGCTATCCGATGGGCAAGCTCCGCCCCGGTCTCGTGCTCAGCCATTCCCCGTCCTTCATCGAGAGCCCGCCGGTGACGGCAGTTTCGCCGGCGTCGTTGTTTCCGCCTCACCCTTCCCTGCATCGGACCTGACCCAGGCCGCCAGCGCGACCGCCAGCAGGACCACGACAAGCCCGATCTTGAACGTCCGGAAGATCGCTCCCCACATCGCCTTGCGCAGCGGCTTCACCGCAGCCTTGGTGCTCTTGTAGTCCTTCTTGGCGCGCAACCACACGGCGCGTGCGAACCCGAAGCTGAACAACAGCGCACCGGCCAGCAGGTAGGTCAAGAACGAGGACGTGCTGGCTTCGACCGCAGCGAGAGGGCTCATCACTCCACCGTGTCGGATCGTAAACTATCTGTCAGTACTCCATCTGGGCGTCAATACACTCAAACGTGCGATTGCTGAAAGACAGGGCAGTTGCGCGTGGCTCAAATCGCCGCTATGTCGATAGTCTCGTACGGTTCAGCGACCCTCTGTCGAATATGGATCTTGCAGCCGATGATCAAAGCAGTCGTGAAGTTCGCCGAAGGTCCGCACCTGATCGCCCTCGGCCTGACCGCCGACAACATCGCTCTGCTGCAGCAGGGCAAGCCGATGTTCATCGATGGCCGCGAGCTGATGGTCAACCTGAACATCGTGGTCTTTGCCGGAGAGGACGAGGCGGACGTCACCCGGCAGGTGGATAAATTGCTCGGCGCGAACGGGGCTGGGAACACCGAGCGCTTCACCTGCTGCGAGAAGCACGCCAAGGCCGCGGGCCTGCCGCACCGGCCCCGACCCGGCTTCGCCTGCCCCGACGACGCCAGCGGCCTGGCCGAGGCATGAGCTACACCTGCCTCCGGTGCCGCCGGACCAGCCACAACCCGAACGATGAGCGGGAGAAGTATTGCGGCAACTGCCACCTCTTCGAGGAAGACGTCGCCCAGAGGCAGCTCCGCGGTCTGGTCCGGGTGGCGGACGACTGGGAGGTGCTCGTCTGGGGGCGGGCGCTGCGAGGAGAAGTCGCCGGCGTGAGGTTCCTAGACTTCTGGCGGCAGCTCGGCCAAGCACAGGTGCGGGCTTACCGCTCGGCCGACCGACTCAACAAGTGCCTGCTGGTCTTCTCATGGGTCTTCATGGCCTGGGTGGCACTCTCGTTCATCTTCCCGGTGCTGGAGATCCCGCTGTGGCTCTTCCTGCTCTTCCTGGGCGCGATCATGTTCAACATCCTGCGCGAGACGTGGAAGCAGAAGCGTGACTTCGCGAAGTTCAAGAAGTTCTACGGGACCATGCAACGGGCGCACGAAGTAGTGCAGCGCGGCGGCACGGAGGACGACCTGTCGCCGGAGGACCGTGAGGAGCTGATGGTCTGGCGGGCGAAGCACCGACTGGACGAAGGTCCCTAGCCGCGCTTGCGCTCCCAGCGCCACCAGAGCAGCCCGACCGCGACCACGAAGATCACGATCATGTCCGACAGGGACAGGTGAACCTGCCCCAGGTCGAGCTTCCAGATCAGATCCGTCAGAGGCTGCGGCACGATCGGCAGGTGTGGGGCGTCATCCACGCGGCGTCCTCACTCGGTGGCTTCCAGCCGGAGCTTGGCCAGCCAGTCCCGGTGACCTTCCAGGGCGTCCTCCTTGCTGGGGTAGACCTGCAGCTCTTTCGGAGCTTTCCCGGGTTTGCTGAGCGCCGTCCCGAACAGCCGCCAGCGCTGATCGCCAAGCCACACCGTCCGAAGCCAGGCGTCGCTGACCATGTTCTCGGCGAGGGTGCGCCCGGGGAAGTCCTCGAACTTGCGCCCCCACTCCTCCAGCGAGATCGGGTTGCCGTCCTCGTCCCAGAAGTCACCCGGACCCGCGAACTCAGGCATGGTGGCTGTGTCCCTTGTCGTCGAAGTTCCCAATGAGATTGTCGGGATCGAAGCGCAGGGCCGCGCACTGCCGGCAGAACGGCGTGACGCCTCCCTGAACGGCCTTTAGCGTCTCCACACCGAGGTAGCACCACTCGTCACACGCGTAGCACCGGGTCCTGCCATGCACGCAGTAGTCCGGCTCCGACACGTCCGAGACCCGTTCGAGGACGACACCCTTGGTCGTGTCGGGTCGCACGAAGTTCATGCTCAGTGGAGCCGGAGTACCCCAGGCCGCGCCCAGGGCCTTGTCCTGCAGTTTCATCTTCTTCTTCTGGTGGTTCAGGCCGAACGGGTCGTCGAACACGGCTCTCCTCTCATCACGGCTGCAGCACCCATTGGATCTCCTTGTCAAGGACCAAGCCGCAGTTGCTGCAGCTCCGGTAGATGGGCAGATTCTTGACGTGCCCGACCTTCTTGCAGCCCTGCAGCTTCCACTTGTGGACCAGCCAGGTGAACCAGCGCGGGATGCCGCTGACGTACTCGATCTCGGTTGGGATCTCCGCGAGGTACCAGCGGGTCAGCGGCGGGTCGAAGGTCTCCTTGGCGTTCATCTTCAAGACCCACTCGACGGCCTCGCCGAGGGTGCGGAAGTGGAAGAGCCGCTCGAAGGTGTGCACCTCGCCGGACTCCAGACCGACCAGCGCCGCGAAGTACCTCGGCCTCATCGTCGATTCTCCTTCGCGGACAGCGCCAGGAACGCGCCGATAATGCCGCCGGCGACAGCCCAGATGATCGCCCCGAGCTTCCACCAGAGCCGGGCCTCATCCATCGAGTGCTGGAAGGCCGAGACGATCCCGAAGAACGCGCAGAACAGCCCCCAGACGACGCAGCCGGTGAAGACGGCCCGCGCCCACCGGTTCTCCATCATCAAGGCGATGGCCGCTCTCATCGCTGCTCCTCCAGCGTCTCGATCGCGCTCTTGAGCAACGCGATCTTCTCGTCGACGCTCAGCTCGTTCGGCCCCCGGTCCAGGACCTCGATCCCGACGAACCCGGGCCACCCGATCGGGTAGGTCGTGATCTGCAGGCTGGCTGTCGGCTGCGGATGGGGCCGCGTCGAGTACACGTCCTCCATCAGGACTTCTTCCGCTTCTTCTTCGCCGCCCGGCGCTCGGCGCGATTGCCGGCCGGATCGGGCAGCGGCTTGAGGGTGTGCAGATGGCTGGTCTTCGTGGCCGAACTGGTCGCGTGCTTGGAGAAGTCCACGAACGGGTGCGGGTCCTGGGGAGCGTAGGCCAGTGCCATCAGTCCTCCTCGCGCAGCGTGTCCTGGGCGATCCGGCGCATCAGCTCCTCGCCCGGCACCACGACGTACTTGTCCGGGTCCTCGACCCCCGGGATGTTGCTGACGAGGAAGCCCTGCGCGTAGGCCCACGCCTTGAACCGGTCGAAGAACGGCTCGATCATCGTGACTTCCATGACCCTGGTCTGATCAGGCATCTCTCGCCTTCCCCTCGTGCCCCGTCCAGATCTTGTTAAGGCCGTCGCGGCGAACGATGGTCACGCTGCCGTAGCCCGTTTCCACGATGCCGTCGCGCTGCAGATCACGAAGGAGTCCCTGCACCGTCACCTCCGCCAGCCCGGCCAGCTCAGCCAGCGCCTTCTGCGACGCCTGGACCACGGCGTTGTCCTCGGACAGGCGAAGCAGCACCGCGGCGAGCCGGGCCACGGCCGGGGCGTTCGAGAACAGCGGGCTCGGCTTGCCGTCGATCTTCGCGGTCAGGTCGCGTACGGCGGCGGTCAGGTCACGGATGGCTGCGGGCAGGTCACGAATGGCTGCGAGTAGCTCCGCATTTTGCTGGCGCTGGTCAGTCATCCGCGCTCTCCTCCTGCCCCATCTGCAGCTCGACCAGACCCCGGGCGGCGGCCAGCACCTCGACGGTTGACGGCAAGTCGAGGATGCCGACGGTGTTGAGCTTGATCCCGAACCCGCCGGACGCCGGGTTCTTGTAGACCTCGATCCGCACGACGGCGTTCGGGATGTCGCCGGGTTCCATCCTTGGGCGGCTCACGACTGACGCTCCATGGTTTCCCACGCCTGCTCGGCCTTGTCGGCGAGCGCACGCAGATCCGCCGGCGTGAAGACCACGCAGTTGAACGGCTGCCCCTGATTGTGGATGTCGGTGACAATGGCGATCTTGCCGGGGCTGTTGAGCATGCAGAACGCTTCCCGCCCGTCGACGCCCTCATAGAGCAGGTCCACGTTGATCTCGGCCTTGAACTTGCCGTTCGGCGTGCTCATCGCCCGGCCCTCCGTTCTTCCCGGACGACGAACTTCTGCCCGTGCTCGCAGGTCATCTCGTAGCTGCCTCTGGGGACCCAGTTGAGACCCCGGCGCATCGCCCTGACGGAGATCGCGAAGTCCTCGGTGGTGATCTCGCCGGTGAGCTTGAGGTTGGCGACGATCCCGTGCAGCCGACCCGCGCAGAACTCGGCGCACCTGCTCACGGCCACACCTCCTGCTCGCCGTCGTCCTGATAGTCCGGCTCACCCGGGAACCGGCCCTGCTCGTCCGGCCAGAGCAGTTGCAGCACCCGGACCTTGCCGGTCAGGTCGGCGTCCGGAGTCCCGGCGTAGTTGAGCGCCTGCTGAACCGGCGCGGACAGGCTCACCGCGGCCCGGAAACGCTGATCGATCTCCAGAGACGCGGTCTCGATTCCGAGATCGGAATAGCTGATCCGCTCCCCCGGGCGGATCTCGTCCTTGAGATGGTGCTGGACGAAGGCGGTGATCACGGTGTGCAGCATCTCCGGACTGGCCGGGGCGCTGACGATCAGCTCCGGCAAACCGGCGTCGCAGAGCCCGATCGTGTAGGCGAAGGGCACGTGTGCCGGGCCGTCCTTGGTCGGCAGGACACCCTGGACGACGAAGCCCTCGTCGCGCACTTTCTGCCGGATCAACCGCAGGTACGCCTGGAATTGCGCCCGCAGGTCCGCCTCGTTCATCTCGACCCCTTGATCCGGCGCTTGGCGTGAAGGCGCGATGTGGTCTTCCCCGGGGACTCCGGCCACCACCGGCCGCGGCACCAAGCCAGTTGAGGCGCTCGCCGGGGGCCGAACGAGTTGTTCTGCTGGTTGAGGTAGCTCCACCACTGCCGGTACCGGACGTTGCGCAGCTTGGTCACCAGAGATCAGCTCCCAGCGTCCACATGGTCAAGATCCAGCCGAACCAGTAGGTGAGGAAGAACAGGAACGCCCCCGGTACCCGGTTCCAACGGAGCCTGATCCGGCGAAGGTGGGCGATCACGAGCTGTCCCCGCTCTGCCGGCGTTCTTGGATCTCCTCGATGACGTACCCCTGGATCTTGGTGAGCAGGTGCTCGACGGTGATGAGCTGGCTCTCGGTGAGGACCCGGACGGTCTCGCGCAGCTCTGCGATCTCCTCCGCTCTGCTGTCGACGAGCGCGGTGACGAAGATGAGCGGGAGCCGCCCCGGCAACGACGGGACTCCGCCCGGGGCCTCGGTGTTCGGCCCGCTCACCAGTCCTCCTCCAAGCGTTGCCCCGTTGCGGGAGAAGTCCGCGCCTGCAGCGTCTCCTTCAGCTCGCGCAACTCCTTGGCGATCGCGATCAGCGCGTGCGCCTGTGCCTCCTGCAGCGAGACGTCCTTGTTGAACCCGCCACTGGCCCGCTGCATGGCGTCCACGGCCGCACCGATCTGGTCGATTCCCATCCGCTCAGATTAGGACAACCGCCACGCGTAGAACCGTCTTCATTCACGATCGGGTGATCAGCCGGGTGTATCCGCGGGCCGGGGACCCTGTAGAGCAGGCATGAGCGACGACATGTATCCCGAGGATCTCTGCTGGTTCTGCTGCACGGTGGCCGATGACCACTCCGCCTGGGGCTCCGAGGACTCGCTGAGGGCTGAGGTCTTCCACAATGGCTTCGATCAGTCCCTCGACGAGCTGTTGTTCGGCCTGCTGCGGCTTCTCAGGCGTCACAGCGAGTGATCGGACATCCCTAGTGGATCTCCATTGGCTGGAAATTCCCCGGGTTGATAGCAGTTGTTGATCTTGAACAGCTGTTTTCGGTCGCTCAGCGTGATTTAGCGCTCGCTGATCTTGAGGGGGTCGGTAATCCGCTCGTGAGCTAGCGCTAGTTGATCTTGGTGGTTCTAAAAACCCATGGCTGGGCTACGGCGCTGCCGGCCGCCTGGCGGCGTCCGGCTACGCCGGAAGGCCCCGACCCCCCTTCGGGGTCGGGGCCTCGCGCTTCGCGCGTCCGGGCTACGCCCGGCCCTGCGCCCGGTCGTGCGCCTCGGCGGCCTCGGCGAAGTCGGCCGGGCCGTCGAAGTCGCCCGGCTCCTCCCACGCGAGCGCCTTGCCGTGGGCCAGCGGAGCGCCCTCGGTGGCCTCCTGCGGGTCGATCTCGGCGACCTCCACCCGGAAGGCGTGCTCGGTGCCGTCCGGGGTCGTGGCGTACACGAGGAACGCGCCCCCGTCGGCCACGATGCTCGTGCCGATCGTGTCGGCCGTGAACGCCACGCCCTCGGCCTCGGTGTACCCGTCCATCCGGGCGATGATCTCGGCGGCGACGTCGTGCGCGAAGTAGGTCACGGGCTCGTTCTCCTCGGTGTCAAAGGCGTACTCGGCGGCAGCGTAGAAGCGCTCCTCGGCGTCCTCGGCCCACGCCAGGTCGGCGTAGTAGGCATCGCGGGCGTAGTCGGACATGGTCACTCCTCGGGTGGCAGTAGCGGGCGAGAGTGCCCGCCCGGTCCCAAGCATCGGCCGGGACCGGGCGGGCTTAATCAGCCGATCGGCTACCGGTTCCGACGTCGGGAGGCACGAGCGACGCGACGGCGCGCGGCCCGGCGGTCCCGCTCGGTGCGGGTCATGAACCGGCCGTGCGTCTTGGGCATCGCCGGACCGGCCACCGGGCGCTCTACGGCGCTCTCAGCGGGCGTAGCGGGCACCTCGGCGACGGGGGCGGAGCCCGGGGCGACGTACTCGTACGACGTCGGGAACAGGGCGACCCGGATGGCCTCGCGGATGTCGGCGACCGGCGTCCGGCTCTTGACGGCGAGCCCGAGCGACCGGGCTTTCTCCCGCAGGGCCGGGCCTCGGAGATCCGCGATGTACGCGGCCAGCTCGTACTCGGTACCGGCCGGGTAGCCGTTCCACTCCTCGGTAAGCCTGATGACTCTGGTCATGGTCACTCCTCGGGGTTGGCCGGGGCGGTCCCCCGGCGTCTCTCAAGTGAAGTGCACGTGACCCCGGTTCTATATCCCCCGGGCGTACCGGCGAGCGTGGCCCGTACGGCTATCGCCGCTGGTCACGGCGTACGGCAACCGACCGGTTGCCGGACGGCCGTCCGGCGAGGTTCGTACGTTCGGCCGGTGTCGCGCTACCCGTTAGGGGGATGCCAGCCTCCCCCGTACGGGTGAGTCCCACGCGACGTGACCGCGCGATGTCAGCGTGTGACATCACTGGCCCGGCCGGTCCGGGGGTGGTCACATACCAGCGCCCCGGCGCGCTCCCGTGTGTCCCCAGCGCAAAGCGCGCTCCCGTGTCCCCGGCGCGCAAGCGCGCCCCCGGCCCCTTGAGATCCCCCGTGCGGGCCTACCGGCCCCGGACGCAAGAGAGCGCCCGGCCAGTCTTGGCCGGGCGCTCTACGGGCTTGTGAGGGATCTAGCGCATGTCGGCCCACAATGCGGCCGTCATCCCCTCGCCGGTGTGGTCGTACAGGTCTCCCACGTGCTCCTGGTCGTACTCGTCCTCCCCCGACACGTACTCCTCGTACTCAGCCTCTACGGCTTCCATCGCCTCGCGGATGGCCGGTAGGGCGTCCGACCAGACTCTGACAGCGGTGACGGTTCCGCCCCGCACGGTCCGCACGTACCAACCGGCCACGATCTCCCGGGTAGAGCGCGGGACGTCGTACAGGTAGACGGCTTCGCGCCAGTCGGAGTCACCGACGGCGGTAGTGGCTTCCATCTCGGCGAGCGCATCGGCTTCCCGGTCGCTCAACACGACGTTGATCCAGTGCTCACGGTTGACGTTCATCGGCACTCCAAGGATTGGCAGTAGCGGGGCGGCCGGACGGCGGCCCGGCTCCCAATGGTGGCGCGAGGAAAGTCAACGATTATCCCCCGATCGACCCATCGCCTGATCGGCCGATCGCCGGCGACCCCCGTACGAACGGGCCGGGGTCGCCCCCCGGCCCGGTCCGGCCTTAGTCCACGTACGCGCCCGGCACGTCGGGCACCTCCACCCGCGACCGGTAGTGCTCCGTCAACATGAACGCCGCTTTCGGCGTGATCTCGGTGTACCCGGCCCGCTCCCACATGTTGAGGATGGCGGCGAGCATGGCCGCGTCCCTCGCCTCGGGCGTGCCGTTCTCCGGCCGGTAGTACCGGCCCGACTCCCACCCGGACGGGCGCAACACGAGCGACTCGGTACGGCCGGTGACGCACTCCCCCCGGCTGTCTACGGCCGTGATGACGTGGACTCCCGGCCACGTGAGATCGGGTACGGCGGCGACGATCCGCCACCGGCCCAACTCGGCGGCGATGGGCGCGTTCAAGGCGTCGAGCGGCATGGTGTGACTCTCTCTCGAATCGGTGCGTGAATCGGTGCGGGGATGGGGACCCCGGCCGGGGGAGCGGCCGGGGACGAATCGATCAGCCTCGGGCGACGTCGGCCGGGGAACGGCGGGCGTACACGAGGTGCTGGTTGCCGACACGGCGCACGATGGACTCGAATCCGTTGCCGTACTCCCGGCCGGACTCGATGCGGTCACTGTGCGTCTCGGCGCGGGCGGCCCGGTCGTGACGGCCGACGATGGCCCACTTGCCGGGGCGCTTCGCGAGTCCGGCCGCAATCGCTTCGCGGGTCGGAGTGGAGTCGTCGTCGTGGGCCGGTACCTCTGCCCATTCGATGCGGGTCGGTGCCATGGTGAATCGGTGTCCTCTCTCGGTGACGGAAACGCCCGGGGCCGAATCGGTAGGCGAGCGCCGATCGGCGAATCGTGCGAAAGGGCGGACGGCCGAACCGCCCCGGGCAATTCAAGAATGGCAGGGTGAGACGGCCGATTAATCGGCCGAATCGGTGAATCGGACTATCGCTAAACGGTCAACTCGTAACCGTCGGCAACCGCGATCACGTCCACACTGTCGCTCTCTCTGGTGAGTCGCGACAGACACGGCTCACACACGGGCACGCCGTCGTCAAACGCCGGATGTGCGACCAACACGACGGCTTCCCGGGTACAACGTGCGAACCAACCGCACGTGCCGGACGATTCGATTTGCTCTCTCATATGTCCAACCGTGCCGCACGCTCAATTGCGCGTGAATCGGGTAACGGGATGAGTGGTCAATCAGCCGAACGGAGAAAGAGCCGGCATGCCGGCGAAAAGGGCGAGGGAATGCGCACGGGAGAGAGGGACCGCGCGCATTCCCCCGGGTCTTTTTTAGAGACGCTGGCCGGGCGTACCGGCCTGTTCCCACACCTCGCGGGGAGTCATGTACCCGTCGCACTCCCCGGCCCGGGTCGTGACGGGTCCGGAGGGCGTAGCAACCGGCTCCCATGACACACACCCATTGGTGTTCCATCGCTGCCACGCGGCGTACCCGGCCACGCCGAGTGATCCGGCGGCCAGCATGACGACGGCGAGCGTGATCGCGGCGAGACGCGGGCGGCGAACGAAAAGACGACTCATGGTGTGACTCCCGGGGGACGGTTCGGTGTGATGGGGCTCAAGCGTGCCGGGCGACGGCCGGACGGATTACCGGTCGTCCGGCCGAATGCCCTAAGGGGGCCGATCAGTCGTCGCCGGCGATCTCTCGCGCGTCGGCGTCGCTCACCTCGGAGACACTGAACATCCATCCGAGATCGTGCGGCCCCGGGTCGATGCTCGCGCCGTGAACGATGCCGGGCGCGTTGGGGTCCATGCCGTCGGCCCGGCGGCCGTCGGCCAGCTCGCGGAGCGTGATGCACGTCC
>JACCDR010138904.1_pt1 | contig 135418 bp, 126 predicted proteins | sample 7446431 | NCBI WGS metagenome assembly JACCDR01 (sample SAMN15323443, study PRJNA562643) | freshwater metagenome | isolation source: river surface water | place: USA:Blue River Watershed | collected 2017-08-17
TAGCGCAATTCTATCTTCACGGTTAAAATGCCTGTGCATACCGCCCTTGGTCTTATTTGCTAACACAACTAGACTACGGGCGGTTTTGCTTTGGTTCAAGTGTTGCGATTCAGGTTAGAATTGAAGTTCCTATTATCTGGCTACCGATGCAAGTATTTGTACACCTGATTTGATGTACTCTCTATTTTTATAAAGTTCTGAAGCCTGGAAACCCCCTAAGGGCCCGAGTTCTGAAAACTTTCTGGCAATTAGCGTGAAAATTCAGGTTTTAAGAGCTTGTAATAGTTCATTTTTACTGTATAATACTTACAGCAACCACCGAGTACGAACAAATGGTAAAGTCAGTGATCTTGGCAATTGTGCTAGTTTTGATTCTTCTGTTCTCGGTCTTATACCTGGCTCACAGCGTAAGGCCTGTTTTGGTGAGTAACCAAACTTTCATCGAAGAGTGTGGTTACAAAATGCCGAAACTTTATTCTGAAGTCAAAGTGAGGACCCTAGGTCCCAAGACAACGAAAGTCCTGTCCGCGGGCTTCAGAAAAAACGGCGGCGACCAGGTCTACATCAAAGTAGACTCCCCCTTCATGAATTTTTTTGAGCCCATCTTGACAGTTAAGTGCAAGAACATCGAAACACTGTAGACAGCCCGCAAGAGCACCCGCAAGGTTCGCTTTGCGGGTTGTTTTTGTATCTAATGCACTTTCTAATCGCCTTACCTGAGGTAAAGAACTTATACCAATATGTTAATTCTTTGATAAAAATACAACCACCTACAAACTCAAACTAAAGTCATCAAACTCAGAAAGACCAATCCCCTTCTGAATATGGTGAGCAATTACTAGCTGTTAAGAGTGTGTTGGTGTGATTAGCATCGGGGCCACCCCACTGCATTGACTTCTTAACTACTAAATGTATAAATAACTCAGGCCTCTTTGGAGAAAACGCTAATGGATTTGTCAAAGCAACTAGTAGCTATCGACCAGAGAATAGTCGATAAACTAGAGTTATTTTGTCACTCACAACAGCGATTGTTGGGGACGAGTCATTATTCGTGGCTAAAGTTCTTTGCTGTCTCCCATGCTATATTTTATACCTTTCTACTCCCTATACGTACGCCCAGTGAACAGATCGTTGGCTGGCTACTCATTGTTGCCTGTCTTGCTTGTATTCCTGGCTTTATCTGGTGGGAGAAGAAATCTCTCAATCGTAGACTAAAAGGTTTTGTTAACCCACTTCGAAAGAACGAGAGAGCGATCTTTATCAGATACCTAATCGGATATTTTGCAACTACCTACTTCTTTGTAGTGTTAACCATTGCAATCTTGATCAATCCTGAAAATTTGTGGGGAAGTCTTGCACTGATAGTCTGGTGGACAACACTGGCTTCGCTGTATGTACTGCCCGTATGCGATCCATTGCCACCAACTACTGGTAAGTGGAGAGAATGGGTTACGGTTATATTCCTAAAACCAGTTCGTTTGTGAGACGAACTTACCAGACCCCTGCGAATGCAGGGGTTTTCAGTTACATTATTGACCCCTACCGCGCAAAAAGATTAAAATACTTTTATCGGAATCATTTCTAGAACACGTTTCCATCACTCACTTGTTCCAATTTATACTATATTAGGGTTATTCATAAATTAACTTTAAATGTAGCTCACTTTTGTACTACTTCAGTTAGAAACCACAAACACGCCACTGGGCCACCACCCGATTTGGTTGACATCAGATACGAGTGGTGTTACGGTTTTTTCCAGCTAGCTAATTACGAGCTCTTTGAAACTAACTAGAGGTGTCAAATGACCCCAGAAATGCCTAACGTTTCCGAACGTCTGGCACACACATTCGCCTACTGGCAATGTTGTGCCTATGTATACGAAGCATGGTTGCGTGAGGAAGCAACTAGTAAGAGGCTGTCTCCCCTAGCGAAGAAAACCATCGATATGGGTCACCGTCTGGTGAATACAATTATGGATAATCACATCCGCGAAATCACCCTCGATGAATGGATGCCAGCTCCAGAATATAGAAAGATCGAGAACGCTATTTGGACACTTGGTGATGAGTTGTCTTGGTTTCCAATACAACTATTCCAATGGAATCGCAATTCCCGTCGCACGTTCCATCTGCCCCATACTCTTGTCGCTTCATTGTCGGCCGCCGAATTTGGGGATGTGACCTGGAGTGACGTGACGTGGCCACACGATGCGTTTATTATTACACTCGAAAAACCTTTTTCTATCAAATCGCTACACGGGAGGACGGAGCACTACGATACAATTATGGCAAACCTCCTGCCGATTGGAAAAGGAGGACAAAAGCATCTTTGTATCAGATTGTTCCAAGCACCAGTAACCTCTGGAAAGAGTTACGGACTAACCAAAAGGGAAAACGACCGTTTCATAAAGAGGATCACGCAGAGACGTTGGCAAGAAGCTATGAACATCTGCGAAGATGTGAGACTTAGTATGGTAACGGACTACCCATCCGTACCAGGCTCATGTGCTTGCATGATCGATGCTGATCTTGAGAGTGATACTACCGTAATTATCCCCCTCCAAAGCCAACCTGCTGACAGTACGACCCCTAACTTGTCAGACCTTTTTCCTAACGAAAACTCCCAAGAGACGCGTCGTCACAAATCGGAAATTTGTACAGTTGCTATGCGCATCGTCATCGGGTGGGCCTTATACCTGGAAACGCTTCCTACTGACCGAGTCAAGATTGAGAAGAATCAACAAAAAGCTACAACCCTGAGCAGAGGACACCCAGGGACAATTACCAATCCTGAGGACATCTTCAAAATAGTTGGTCGCGGTCAAATAAGATCCAATTCAAGTAGAAGGGATCGTCGCACAATCGAAGAAGGAGGCTTCATTCGACCGCACTGGCGACGACGCCATAAACGTCGCCCTACCGGCAGTCCACCAGACTCCCCTAAAACAGTAGATATTCCTCAGATATTAGTTCGTGAAGACCTAGTGCCATTGTTTGGTATCATCGGTGGGACTAAGTCTGTAGTGTTCCTTGAAGACTAAGTAAATAACTCAATGCTGCATGATCAGGCCCCGCTTACCTAGGCGGGGCTTCTTTTAAATATAACATCTGTTAGATCTTTTAATATTGTTATTTAGGCAAAAGTAACCCATCAATCGTTAGAAAGAATGTACGAATCTTATCTACTTCCAGCAGAAAGTGGATCTTATTTATAGTTAGTTGATCGGATTTTTCAAAAAATGCGGTTTGTTTTAATATAAATGATAAGAAAACACCCCACCGCCAGATTGGAAGCAGGGTGCTTCCGTAGCGTGGGGTGCGTCGGTTATCAACGTGTCGTCGCAAGGGCAGCTTCGACGACTTCAGACATTGTCTCGTAGAACGGGAAAGGTCCTCCGATAGCAGCACTGAACTCGAAAAGAATCACGTCGAGCCCGTGGAATACCTTGCTTCCGCCCACCACAACGCGGGCAGGCATCATTTCAGCATAGGCAGTGAACTTTCCGATCTCCCGCCTTGTGTCCATGGCGTAGGGTTCTGGTCCGGGATGAGGACGTTCCTTGTCCTCGAGTCCGAGCCAGAAGATCACACATCCCGGCACGTTATGCTCAAGACCTGCTTTATGCAGGTAGTGACGCTCCCATTCCAGTTGTCGGTTATCGGCTTGCGAAAACGGTTGATGGAAGTGGTGCGCCAACTTGTGGTCGGCGTTCCACCGCGACGGACAGGTGATCAGAGCATTCGGCTCATGATCGATGACGACTTCCGCCATACTCGCCTGCCAATCGCCGCCGCCCCTGATCGGACCCGCCAGAAACAGAAGTGGCGAATTGTATGTTGGATTCAGTGGAACGATACGCTTCGGTAGGTAGATGGTCACAACTATCTCCTGGTTGTATTAAGGATTACCTCTCTGAGGAGGTGTTTGTGATCGGAATAACTAGCCCCGTCTGGCACGAAACCGTAGCCGATTCAGCTGATACAAAAAATCTACTTCAGTAAGGACAGTTTCAGCTTGGTTTGTCGTGCCAATTGTATGAACCAAATCGGAGTTACCAACTGCAAGCAAGTCTGTCCGGAAACTTGAATCCTGCTCATACGCTGAGTCATAGATATTTGTTATCAGGTCCTGGTATTCCCGTGAACTTCGAACAAATACAACGTCACGCCAGTAAAGTAACTGTTTTTCCCTCCAGGACAACCTTGTCGATCCCGCTTTTTTAGCCAAACCCCCTTCCATTGCACATATTTCTTTTTGCACTTCAGGATCAAATTCTTTGAGAGCTTGGATGACTCCCTCCAGACAGATGCATTGCACCCCATCAAAAAGGAAAAGTCGTCGAGCAAAGTTGCTCAGACGAGCTGACCGTGGATCCTTCGACCCGCTATGAATATCGATTCGCATGACGAACCTCCGACAATTTCAATTAACTTATAGCTTCCTTTTTTCTTATACCACAAACATCTCTAAACAACAAGAATCACAGGGGCGCAAGTATGACAAAATCCTATATTTATTGTGTAACTTGCAATTTTATAGGATTAGAGGTAGGATTGATGCAAATACATGGCCTAATGGTCATTTGTAGGACAAGCTCTTTGGTTCTTCAGGTAACAAAGTTATTAATCTACTAAGCAATATATGAATATTACAGTGTTTTCTGTGCAAATTTCACAGAGGTTTTTTGCCACTATCGCGCTTTGCGGTATGGTGTTTTCGCCGTTAGCTAACCTACCTTTGGTTTATGCGGCCAACGTGTTTACCAGCAGCTTCGAGAATGGAGCAGCCAATAATGCCTCTCTAGTCTCTTCCAATGGCTGGACACAAGCAGATAATGACTGGACGATTACTTCTGGCTCCGGTCATACTGGTAGCCGTAAAGCTCAAGTTTCTAATCAAGGAGCCAGTGACGACATACTTCGCAAAGCTATTTCCACCGTCGGGCAGGATACCGTAGTCCTCAGTTATTACTACAAAACTGGCCAACCACTTGAAGCTAATGACCATGTCTATGTTGAATGGACTGCCAATGGTTCATCTTGGACACAGTTAGCCGATTATCATTCTCTAAGTAACGGCTCCTGGACTTCAGCAGTTCACAACCTACCAGCTGGAGCAAACAATAACGCCAATTTTGCCTTTCGTTTCCGTGCCGTTGGACTTGAACCATCAACTGGCCAGGGTGACAAAGACGAATTTCAACTTGATACGCTTAATTTTTCAACCGAGGAAATGCTCGTGGATGTCTGTCCTAACTTGGAAGGAGCACAAGCTAATGTCCCAGAGGGTTACGTTCTAACTGACGGGCAATGTGTAGTGGTTCCTCCACCACCAGTTGATGCTTGTACTAACCTTGAAGGTAACCAAGCAACCGTACCGGAAGGATATGTTGCTGAAGGTGGAATTTGTACCCTGATACCAGTAGATGTTTGTCCTAACTTGGAAGGGGCTCAAGCTAACCTCCCCGAAGGTTATATGTTAACCGATGGACAGTGTGTGGTGATTCCACCACCTGATATTTGTCCTAACTTGGAAGGAGCACAGGGATCAGTACCGGAAGGGATGCAAATCGTTGACGGGCAATGTATTCCAATTCCTCCACCTGATGTTTGTCCTAATCTAGAAGGAGCACAAGAAAGCGTCCCTAACGGTTACGTTCTAACTGACGGACAGTGTGTAGAAGTTCCCCCACCACCAGTAGATGCTTGTCCTAATCTTGAGGGTGACCAAGCCTCGGTCCCTGAAGGGATGCAAATCGTTGACGGGCAATGTATTCCGATTCCTCCACCTGATGTCTGTCCTAACTTGGAAGGAGCACAAGAAAGCGTCCCTAACGGTTACGTTCTAACTGACGGACAGTGTGTGGTGATTCCACCTGTAGACTTCTGTCCTAACTTAGAAGGCGATCAAGATACCGTACCAGAGGGATACACCTTGGATGATGGTGAGTGTGTCGTCATTCCTCCACCACCAGCTGATGCTTGTACAAATCTTGAGGGAGATCAAGCCTCTTTACCTAAGGGATACTACTATGCCAGCGCCGGAATCTGTCTTCCTAACCCAGTTGATTTTTGTCCTAATCTTGAGGGTGATCAGGCTAACGTCCCAGAGGGCTATGTGCTAAATGATGGACAATGTGTTGTCATAAACGACGAAACACCTGACGAAGAAGATGAGGATACCGAATCAACTCGCTACACCCTAGATATTACAATCACTGGAGACGGCGAAGGTAACGTCCAAGCCGAAGAAAGTATCGCTTGTTTTAGCGAAGGAGTAGAAAGTAACTGTTCTAGCACCTACCCAGCTGGTACTGTCGTAACCCTAACAGCGACACCCAATGAAGGTTCAAACTTCGACAACAGTTGGACAGTGGGAGCTGGTACTTGTACCGGTAACAACACTCCCTGTACGGTAACCATGAACAGCAACTACTCGCTTATTGCTCACTTCGATCTTGATTCTTCAAGCGGCTCAGGCGGCGGTGGAACACGAGTAAAGCGCGATAAAAAGAATGATTCTCTGACAACTGTACCTGATGCTCCATTGTTCTCTGCACAAAGCGTTGAATCACTTCCCGTTGGTGCTCCCAACACTGGAGCAGGCGGAACCGCCAACACTGTTAGCCTACCGCTACTCTTAGCCGTACTAGAGGCAACACGCGAAATTCGAAAGAAATAGTTAAGATGAGTTGTCAGTCTCTACTAAAAATGACGCAAACGATCAGACGTTATTGCTTATGGGCAATAACGTTGATTGTTATGTTTAATCTGGCCATCTTCGTTCTGTTCTTTGCTTCGCTACCCGAGAGTGTCGAAGCTGTTACAAAACCAAGCACCGAAACAAATATCGAAATCCCGATTATAAAAATGGAGACTGGTCTTATTCGCTCCCTACCTGTCAATCTAGAAATACCGGAAATCGGCCTTAACACCACCTTTGTCTCTCCTTTAGGACTCAACCCTGACCGAACTGTCTCAGTACCAGACAACTATACCGAAGTTGGTTGGTACACCGGTGGCGTAACACCCGGAGAAGTTGGACCAGCTGTTATTTTAGGTCACGTGGATTCCTATCAAGGACCAGCGGTGTTTTATAAACTTGGGAAACTAGAAGCCGGAGATGAGATAAAAATCACCAGAGAAGACGGTAGCGTAGTTGTTTTTTTAGTAGATTTTCTAGAACGATACTCACAAGACAATTTCCCCACCACCTTGGTTTATGGTTCAGTAGATTACCCCGGCTTGCGTCTGGTTACATGTTCTGGAATTTTTGATCGAGCCGAACAAAGATACAGCCACAACCTGGTAGTCTACGCGAAGTTGAAGTAGGCATTGGTTATGTATTAAAAAAAGACCTACTCCCACCTAAGTGGTTTCGGTCTTTATTGTGTCTAGGTAGGTATCGTAGCTTCCTTAACTACGACACATACCTGTCCTCCTCATAGATTCTTTCCATATCTTTAAGATAGAGCCTCCCTTCCTCCTCCATCTCTTTGCGGGACATGAGGATTCGATGACGATTGGCCAGAACGTACTTCTTGAAAACCTTCCAGCGAACCGCTACGGGACGATACCAGAAGTCTTCCGATTCAGAGTCCGGAACCAGGGATTCCGGTACAGTAACCTTGCCGCGAAAAGAATCCCTTGCCCACATCTCCCGAAAGCGCTCCGAGTGAAGGGGTCGATCCAATCGACCATTGAAGGAAGCTAGCGCCAGTGTTACGAGTGTATCCAGGCCGAACCCATAAAAAACACATACACCACCTGACCGGAGATACCTCCACAGAGCAGGGTCTTGCTCTATGGACTCGCGGAAAATGTTGACTTGAGGTTCCTTTTTGTATGGAGCCCTCTCCACGACGCTTTGCACGTACCCAACAGAGCACCCGTACGGTATGCCCGTACGCTCCGCGTCCAAGTCACGATCCTCTTCACCTTTGGGTCGGTAATCAATGTAGGGCTCACACCCCATCACTGTCCGATCGGTAAGCCCTGTGACAATGGCGGTGAACTTCCCCCTCTTTGGCATATGACCGAAGTAGATTTCGACCACATCGCCGACGCGGATTCTAAGCGGATTTTGCTGTCTTTTCATGAAGTCTCCTGCTGTTTTTTGTATACGAGCAACGTCGGGTGATTCTGAAGAAACCACCCTTTCTGTCCAAGATTATATATGCTATATCATTTTTTGTCAATATTAGGTTGACATTACTCGTTTTTGTGCTATTTTAAAGAAAGCAAACTGCCGACAGAGGATAGCATGTCCAAACAAACCGTTTCGGAGTTACGCTCCACCACTGCTTCATATATGTTCTTCGCGGCGAAAGGCTTTATTTGTTTAGCCCTAATCACTACAATACTCTTCCTCATCAACCCTGTTGAGCAATCACGAGACTGGGGTAACCTTTTTACCTCCTTGATTTACTTCATAGGAATGATCAGTGGTCTCTTATGGTTGCGTTTTTGGTTACTCGGGGAAACATATTGGCGGTACATTTGGTGTGTACTACTGATTATCTCAGCAGTCACCCTAGAACTAACCCGGTGATCACATCACCCTCTTCAAAACGCCTCGGTTAACCGGGGCGTTTTTTTATTAAAAGCAAGCCTACGGATTTGGTTCCGTAGGCTTGAAGTCATTATCTTTTGTCTCTAGCTTTTTTGCCAAAGTCGTTTACCGTGACTTGATCGGTGCTTCTGATAGAGATAAAGAAAGGGATCGTACTCGGTCACGATAAGGAGCGAAACAATCATGGAGTCGAAGAACTTTATGGTCTACCCTTCGACCGACTACTTTTGTACCCCCGTACCCACGAGACCGTACCACCAGATCACCTTCACCGGCCTCAAGTAGCCTTCGTGCTTCCTCATAGGTACATTCAGCGTCGAGGTCAATCCCCCGACCGCGATAAGTTACTTCCGAGAGACCATCTTGCGACCAAAAGGTAACTTCTTCCTCTGGAGTTTCAAACTGCATATCCCCTGACTTTGTGTACAGTAGGTGCAGATTACCAGGGCGAAGTAATCCAATACCCTCCCCACTAACCCCTTCTAACCGAGGAGGCGAAACGTTCGGAAACATGAAAGGTCGATCATTGTCTTCTACTTCTTTCTGTCTTCGGGCCTGCTCCTGTAGTCTGATATCTCGCTCAAGCTCGGTCTCTCGCAAGTAGTAGGTGGGTTTACCCTCATTATCTACTTCCACATGACTAACCTCTCGTTCTGTCCGTAGCAGATCATCGTACTTGTATACAACATCACCGGGATAAAAAAGAATTGGGCTAGGTAAATCGCCAGCACGCTGATGAGAAAAAGCGACCTTGGGTTCAGCCGTAGTAGCAGAACTGACTAGGACCAAATGCATCAATTTGATACGTTTGTGAACCTCATCCTCACCGTCGAACCTTAGGTCAACATTACTGTCATTGTAGTAGATGCCTGGCGGGCGACCGTGCTTGTCCAGAATGGAAACTGCTTGCGTCGAGAATCCGACGATAGTTGCCTCTCTGCCACGATACTTTTGAAAAAACTGTTGAGACTGATAGTCTTCTGACATCAGTGGGCAGTTGTAGCGAACTCTCATGCCGATTTGAAGCTCGATACAAGCTTCCATTTGCACATGTACACCTGTCATTTTCTCTCCTCAAGGAACTTATTTGTTCGAACTTCATTAAAGCATGAAGAAAATAAAAGTGGCAGTTGACACTCATCAGATTTAAACTTGAATAATAGTTGTTATAACCTCACGGGAGAATACCAACTTACTAAGTCTAAGCCTTAAACACCCCTACCCGCTTCCATTTCTGCCACACCAACTCTTTCCTACTCACCAATCGATGGAAACTTCTGATTAGGGCTTGATACTCAATTACGTCCATAATGTAAAACATTATCCACGCTACAGGAGCAAGCCAAATGAGATTCAGGTGGTACCGAGCACGAGGATCGAGTAGTACTTGTAGTGAAATTACTAAAAACAAAAACGCTATCAGGAAGACAAGTGGAATATAGTCGCTGGTAACAAAGGTGTAGGTAAAAAAGACACCAAGCAGTAACCACTCAAAAAATAATAGAATCTCGGCAAAGAGAGCAATGGGAAGAATCAAGAAGGTCAGATACTTGTTATGTCCCTTCTTTCGACTAAAGAATAGGTAGCGATACTTATAGAAGGTCAGCAAGCGACCATACTTCCAACGCAAACGCTGTCGACACAGACCACTAAAATCTGACGGGCCTTCGGTATAGATTATTGCGTCAGCCGCATACTTAACTTGGTAACCATGATCTTGTATTCGGGTTGATAGTTCGATATCTTCGGTAATTATCTTCTCATCGAACCCACCAAGGTTTCTGATGACTTCGGCCCGATACGAAGCAGCGGCCCCACCAACAATGTAGACCGCTCCCAACAACGAGTCGGCTCTTTTGAAGTAGAAACCATAAACATATTCTAGTTGTTGCAGCAGACCAAGAGAATGTGACCGATTACCGATAATTACATTACCCGCCACCGAAGCGACTTTTTTATTGATAAATTTTTTAACAAGGTTAGCAATGGCCATATTATCAACCACGCAGTCCGCATCAATCGTGACAATTATCTCTCCCTGAGCCAAGGTTAAACCATGGTTCAGCGCCTTAGCTTTACCACCGTTGCTAATTCGCTCATACTTGATTACTGGCAGCTGCTCTTCCCTATTTTGCAGATACTCATTTACCACTTTATCCGTCGCATCAGTTGAACCATCATTTATAACAATGATCTCGAAGTCATTGTAGCGAGAAGTGGCGACAGATTTTATCGTATCGACAATACCGACCTCTTCATTCCAGGCCGGGATTAGTACGGACACAGATGGATTGTATTCTGTCGCTCTCTTCGCCTCTCTCCGATTGGTTAGTGAGTAAATGGGGGCCAAGAAAAATTGGATAACATACTTAAAGATAATCGGGAAAAATAGAAGTAGAATTACGAAGCGCAGAGTTTCTAGGTGACCTTGGCCAGAATACTCCTTGGTGAAAGCCAGGTAGAAGATAAAAACCGTCGGTATGTAGAGAGCGAGTAAAAAACCCACCCCTCGGGCAAAGCGCTTAAAATTCATCCGACATTTATAACATACGCAATGACTATTGCAATAAAGCCAAATATGTTAAACAAAAACCGAGTCTAACTTTACTACAAACTTAAACTAAAGTCATCAAATTCCGTGACGCCGAGAGACTTTTGGATGTGGTAGACGGTTACTTTTGTAGCATCCGCCGGTGGCGTAATCGTGAAGGTCTTTTTGGTCCAGTCGGTTGCTGCCGAGACACTACCCTTCCCCTCATATGACTTTCCTCCACCACTTAGGGTGTAACCTACCAAGATCTGACCACCAGTCGTTCCCTTGTACCAGAATTCATAATTGTAGGTTTGGAGTGGGGTTACTGTTACCGGTTCGAAGTACCATTTACCGTCACCATCGACATAGGCGGTAGTATTGATGGCAATACTCTTTCCATCCGTCCTTCCGCTGTTTTGATTTAGAAAAGCAATTGTGTTGTTTCCGTACTTCCCGTTGTACCAGAATGGTGGCACAGTGGCATTCTGAGGGGCGTCAGTCAGCGTTGGGTTCTTGATTAAGTTCACATTGGTAGTGGTAGTTGGGGTACTAGTCGCTACCGTTACCGTAGTCGTGGCAGTGGTTGTACCGTTTCCACCAGTATTTTGTGAACCACTGGAAGACCCACTACCAGATGAGCTACTGGAAGTTCCCGAAACCAATTCCACTTGATCTAGTGAGAGGCTGCCGTTATTGGTTAATAAGAAATTAAAGACGGCGCTAGTGATATTGCTTGGGGTAGTGAAGGATTTACTATACTTCTGCCAAGAACCGGAGCTGGAAGGATTACCAAGCCAAATATATTGTTTCTGACCGTTACTTAAAGTGAACTCGGCCAATACCTTCGCGGGTCCAGAGAGGATCATATAAGCGGAAAGAGTATACGATTGATTAGGACTCAAGTTAACCACCTTACTCTTCCAGCCCGCTTCACCGGAACTCCAGGTACTTATAACACTCCGCACGTAGTGTTCGCCATCATAAGCTCCTCCGTGATTTTGACTATGTACCACTGTGTTAGTCCCCCATCTTGTACTCTGCCAATCATTCGGTGATTCATTGGTTTCTTCCTCAAAGGAAGGGTTGGATAGCAAGTTACCCAGGTTAATTATCGTAGTACCGGAAGTTGTGGTACCGGTGGTAGCAGGCACTAAAGTCGGTTCCAAAATACCAAAGTCATCGATCGTGAAAGATCCAACGTTGGTTAAGGTGGTTGTGATCATAACCTTCTTCGCATTGGCACCTGAATTAAAAGTCCAGTTCTGCTCTTTCCAACCGGTTGAAGGTTGCGAGATGCCGAGCCAGATATAGCGGTGAGTGTTGTCAGTCAAAGTCACGTCTACCACAACTTTAAATTGACCAGTCGCCTTGTATTGATAGCGGACATTATAGTTGGTGTTAGGGAGAACATCGACCGCCTCATGCCGGAGCGAGCCCTCGCCATTTTGCCAAGCAGTTAAAGAAACAAGGGCGCTACGACTTCCGGCAATAGCATCAGGGGAAGATTGCCACGAACCAGTGTTACTTCCCCAGCGACTAAACGACCAGTTACTCGGTAGATTGTTTGTGAGGTTTTCAAACGAGGGGTTTGGAGCAATATTCTTGTAGGTTAAGGTACTGGTCGCTTCCGTGTAGTTAGCAGTTAGTGTTGTGTTCACGGTCGGGAAAGAAAATTCATGGGTTTGACTGCCACCATCGGACCAGTGACTGAAGACATATTGCTTACCATTAAATAGCTGTGGTGAAGGGGCGGATACGGAACGACTCATCCCGACCACTCCTTGCACAGTAGGAGGGATCACGTGATTACTTCCATCCAAAATCACATTAAGTCCCGCTGGATTAGTATTCACGTTTAAGGTTGCTTTGCGCGGATGTACCTCTACATACTGACTAGAGCTAACTCCATTGCCTCCTGTCGCTTCGACAGTAATTCGATACCAAATATCCGGGGATAGTTCACCGGTAGTCGGTACAGCAAAACTCCCTACCCCACCATTTAGTGGTCCAAGGAATGGATGAGTATGATCAGAGTGATATAAAGTAATGGTCGCCTTTAAGCTACTCGTCGCGATTGGTGATCCGTTACCATCAACTGCTGAAGCAATATAATTAACTGTCTCTCCCCCACTAATCAAAGTACTAGATAATGGTGAATGAATAGTGACCGTAGGTGCTGCCCCTACCTTTATTAATAAAGCACTAGAAACCACAGAGTTAACCCCATCACTAACAGTTAGGCGAACGGTGTATTGTCCGTTATTGTTATAAGTCTTGTTTGGATTTGGACTGGTACTATTAGTACCATCACCGAAGTCCCAACTATAGGTAAGGGGGGTCCCTTCAGGGTCACTACTCCCATTCGAAGAAAAGTTGATGTTTAGGGGCGCTGCTCCTGACGAGACTGAACTCGTGGCAATGGCGGTCGGAGCTTGGTTCACTACTCCACCAGTATAATCAACTCGATAAAGAGCCGCCCCGCTGATGGTAATAAAATATAGTTTACCATCCGGTCCAAAGTCCATATCAATCACCGGGCCATTGTCCGTCGAAAAGGTGTCAAAATTAGTGGAGGCATTTGGTGGCGTATAGGTACGAAGGAAACCTTGTACATAGTCCGAGATAAACATCTTCCCCTTGTAGCTAGTTGGATAGTAGTTACCACGATAGACTGGTCCTAAGACGATTGAAGCGTCGTTCCAGTTATTGGTACCAAATTGATGAGCGTACCAGTAGATGGGATTTTCGTAAGCACAACTAGAAGAACAGGGTCCCTCTTGAACTGGCCAACCATAATTCCTTCCCGAGACCAAGCGATTAACTTCTTCCCAAGAGTTGTATCCAACATCCCCGACATAGACGTTTCCAGTCTCTCGGTCAGTAGTGAGGCGAAACGGATTACGAAAACCATGGGCAAAAATCGTGTTCTGTGCACCACCCTGATTAAAGTATGGGTTACTGCTCGGCACCACTCCATCACGACCAATGCGATGCACTTTACCGTGAACATTACTCAAGTCCTGACTGCGTGTCGGTGTACCACTGTCACCAATTCCAAAATAAACATACCCATCGTTACTTACCGTAATTCCTCCACCGGCGTGTTGGTAGTCAGCAATGGTAGGGGCGGTATAGAGAACTTGGAAGTTAGTACCAACTGTACTTGTGGCATTGAAGCGACCAACACGCACTTTCTGATCCGTACCAACATAATGTATGTATAGATATGGATGGTTGGCAAAGTCACTATCGAAGGCAGCACCCAGTAGACCGCGGTCACCACTCACATGGACTGGCACTGTTGCAAAGGGTGTGGCGGAGAGTCCACTTCCCGGGGTAAAGATTTTAATGGTACCGGTTAGATCAAAAACAAAAATCTTTCCGTCTGGTCTTATTCGAACACTAGTTGGTGTACCAAGACTATGATTCTGGAGGACAGTGGCAGTAAAGCCGGAAGGTAGGCCAGTTGGCGCCGCAAGAGCGCTTTGGCTATTTAAAAATCCTAAGATCACCGCTACTAATATCAAAACACGTACCCCCACTCCCGGAAACAGTCTGGTCACCAACATAAGAAAAAACTAACTTTCTGAATAATGTCGGAATTTTAACACTACCAAGATGAAGCGCAATCAAACACGACACACTTGCATAAATTAGGCAAATTGGGTAGGCTGTAGGTCGACAAAACTTGGAGGGATTAATGCCCAGAACCAAAAGTGTACTCTTTTTGGCCAGAATCATTCTTTTCCTTATGTTTCTGATTTGGACCCTTCAAAATCTGGGGTCCATAACAGGACCAAGATGCGAAAGCACAGATTGCGGAGATCCCCCTAGCGAAGCACCAAAAGCGCTTCGCTATTTTTATACCTCATTTTTATTTTCACAATATCTAAGCCTTAAATATAACCAAGATGCGAAAATAGGTACTAAGGACTGTATCTTATACCTCAATTTTTATAGTATTAAAATCAATTCAATATAATAAAAATACTTAGTACCACGTTATGCTACACATAGCGTGATACTAAGCCTGTAAAGACCTTCTATGTAGTGCCTAGATGCACATGTCCACGATGCTCACTACCACAGTCTGAGTGCGTCTCAAACCAGACCGAGACCTTAACTTCAGGGTATCTCTTTTTCAGTTCGCAGGAAAAATTCAATAACTTCGCCTGGACCTGCAATCTCGAAAGTCCGAGATCTGAAGCGACTCTACAAGGATAGTGTCCCAAGATCCTGATTATATCGAGAGCTCCTTTATATTCCTTCACTTTCCTGACAATGAGACCTATCATCACCTCTCTCATAAATTCGCCCATCGAATCATCTTGATCTGCTGCACAGAGTTCTGGGAAAAGTACCCCTCCAGGTAGACAAATCTGCGGCTCTCTTTCTATTTTTCTTGGTAGGTCGTCCATACACCTAATACAAAAAGAAACACCAACGTCTTGCCCTACTTCCTGAACATCACTTTCTATGTTCACTTCAATTACCTCTACTTCCTCTGACTAGGCCGGCGAACATAATACTCCTACGGAAAAAATGTGCAAACGAGTTATGCACAACGAAATTTAACGATTCATTCGTCAAGCACACCTTCAAATTTAGCACTATCAAGACCACCTTTACAAAACACCGAATGAGAGTAGAATTTCGCGAGCTTTGTTCTTAACCGGAGGATCTCTCGTGAACAATTCGAATCGACACCCCTTCCCTATTCTCTTTCTCGAGGAAGCGCCTCAGTGGTACAAGAAAGTAATCCTTTGCTTTCTTGTGTTCAATGTATTGACTTTTGTGGCCTTTGAGCCACAAGTAACGGCTTGAGCAATATTGCTCGAGTTCATTGTGACACTAGCTCTCGCCCTTCGCGCTTCACCAGTTACTGCTGGTGGTCTTTTGTTTATTCAGGCTCTAGCTCTCGGGCTAATGTCACCCGAAGCAATCCATACAGAAGTAGAGAAAAACATGGGGATCATTTTCCTAATCATCTTCGTGGTGACAGGGGTGGCTCTCCTGAAAGACTTTCTTTCCTTTCTGTTTTCGAAGCTGATAATGTCAGTCAAATCAGAAACGGGTCGGTCACTACTCTTTCTACTTCTCTCAGCTATCCTTTCAGCTGTACAGGACGCATTGACTGTAACGGCAGTTGTCATTACCGTCTTCTCGGGACTATATGCGGCTTATCACCGCTACGAGTCAAAAATTGGCGAAGGACACGCCCATGATCCTTCTGACGACAGCAGGATACACCGAAATGAAGTACTAGAGCAGTTTCGCTCCTGGGCAAGGAAGCTTCTCATGTATTCGGCCATCGGGACAATGCTCGGCGGAATCACTACTCTGATTGGAGAACCACAAAATCTCTTGATCGGAGAAGTAATGGGTTGGAACTTTGTCGAGTTCTTTGTTGTTATGGCACCAGTAAGTCTGCCTGTTCTGTGTTTGGTACACTCACTTGTCTTACGGTTGAGAAGTTGGGATACCTAGACTTTGGTGTCGCAATACCAGCCGAAGCCGAGCAAGTGATCCGTGAGGATCTCGAAAACAGACAAAGTAGAATGGATAAGAAAGAAAAATGGAGACTGGCTATGCAAGGATTGTCTGGCCTGGTACTTGTCATCTGTCTGATAGCACACGTAGCCGACGTGTATTTGGTGGGGTTAATCCTATCTATTTTGGCTGCTGCGTTCTCGGGTGCAAGCAAACATCAGTTGAACGAGGCACTAAAAGAAAGTGGAGAATTTGTCTTCCTGCTGGCAATATTTTTCGGCATTGTCGCTATGATTCATCAAACTCATCTATTCGAGCCGGTTTCGGCTTGGATATTTGGATTTGAAGGCAAGGCTAGAATCCTAGCCCTCTTCGCTGCTACAGGTGTTCTGTCAGCGATCAGTGATAATGTGTTCGTCGCCTCGATCTTCATTACCACTGTGGAGGAAATGAATCTGACAAGGGAAGAATTCGAAAACTTGGCGGTGGCGGTGAACATGGGGACCAACATCCCCAGTATCGCAACTCCGAACGGACAGGCCGCCTTTCTGTTCCTCTTGATGTCGCCAGTCGCAGCACTGGTGAAGATGTCGTACGTACGAATGCTGCTACTTGCCTTCCCTTTTGCAGTGACGTGTACTGCAGCTGGGGCCGTAGCAATCTGGTTCCTTGATTGAGTTGATAACTCATACCTTTCTCTTCTGGCAAGAGAAAGGTTAAGGGCGCCCCATGGGGCGCCCTTTTCCTTTTACTGAAGTAAACCCTACCCCACCCGTGCCGGAGCAGGCACGTCCTTATCTTTATCTCCTCCTTCTTTACCCGAGAAGTGACTAATCGCCACTCCAACGAGCATACCAACAATACTCATGAGGAAACCAGCAATAGTTGAACCATCAACGTATTCCTCAGGCAAGGTCGCGCCGAGGTACTGCCAGGTAAAGAATCCGAAGATGATCGAAAGTAAAGCGCCAAGCACATTAGCCTTCTTCCAATAGAGACCAAGAGTCAATGGTACAAGGGCGCAGACCAGTGTGATCGAATAGGCACTAGCCACCAGCTCAAATACATCGCCTTGTTGTATCGCCATCACAATCGCCCCAAGAGCGACAATCACAATTGATCCCTGGATGACGCGCATCTTAAAGGCATCGGTCATATTCGGATGGAATGGACGAATAATATTCTCGGCTACTAAAGTCGCTGGCGCTAGGATAGCTGCCGAAGCAGTTGACATGATCGCCGACAACAGTGCTCCAAAGAAGAAGATCTGGACTAACATCGGTGTATGTTCACCAATTAGAGTCGGTAGGAGCATCTGCGGGTCGGCTCCTTCGGCTAATAGCTCAGGGTGTAGCTGAGCGGCGGCCAGACCAAGAAATAGTGGGATCATCACGATTGTAAAGTACAATAGTCCCCCACCAATTGACGCCCATTGCGCTATCTTCGCTGACTTCGCCGCCATCACTCTTTGATACACATCCTGCTGAGGAATGGAACCAAGACCAATTGCCATCCAAGCGGCAATATAGGCTAGGATCGCACTCAAGCTGAGTTCTGGAGTGAGACTAAAGTACTCTGGTGGTGTCGCACTGATGATGTTACCAAAACCACCCATCGAGACAGAAACAGTAATCAAAATCACAATGAGACCAACAACAATAATCGCGCTTTGAATTAAGTCATGCATGACAACTGACCACATACCGCCAATGTAGGTGTACACGACCACGACTGCCGCGCCAAGAATGATGCCGTGGATGAGTGGCATCCCGAAGACCCAGTTCATCACGAGGCCAATCGCCACAAATTGCGCACCGACCCAACCGAAGTAGGTTAAAGTGATGGCGAGACTTAGGATTGTGGCAATAGTCTTGTTATATCGAGATTCAAAATAATCACCAATGGTTAGGTGATTTAACCCGTACAACTTTCGGGCAAAAAATAGACCGATCAAGATGAGACAGAGACCTGCCCCGAACGGATCGGCGATGACTTCTAAAAATCCTCCCTGCGCCATATATGAGCTTGCTCCCAAAATAGAGTCGGAACCAAGCCAGGTCGCAAAGACCGTTGCCAAAGCCATATATAGTGGCAGATTCCTACCGGCCAAGACATAGTCATTGGTGTTCTTTACAAACTTAGACGCATAGAAGCTGATTGGAATCATGGCTACGAGGTAGACCAAGACAAATAACCCAACGGTTTCCATATAATTGATACTTAAATTAATAAGAAAAGGAGCAAAGATCTACTAAAAGCATAACAAAATGAGGGGTAGTGTAAAGGGTTTTTGCACAACTTAGAAATATCAAAAACTTAAAGAAGTTTTGTTCTTAATGACATCTGTTTGACTTATTGTCAATTAGGTGATAGATTCTGACCTAGAACAACCCCCGAGGATATGTAATGAACAATTCAAAAAGATCCGAGAGAGTAATTATGGTCAGCTCTTGCTGTGCCATGTACGCTAGGTACGAAAAGGATGACGCTTGTGCTCTCTGCGCAGAAAGCGTAGCAAGAATCAACCGAAGTGTTGAATCTTATCGAGAACTACCATGCGACCTGATTGTCACGAAGCTGCTACCTCACTACAAGCATGACCCAACACCCACTTTTGCAAAGTGGGGACTGGAAAGGCAAGGTATCCCTACAAACCGAATCGTCGGTGAAGTCCAAGGAGGCAACCCTTACGAGGAAGCCTGGTATGCGGTACAACTGTGCCGCCAAAAAGGCTACGGGACAATCGAACTGGTAACCTCTCGCTTTTACCTCGACGGTAAAGGTAAGGGCGGCTACCGAAGAATGTGGGAGGCCCTAGCCAATAGCTGCGGAATAGCCTTCCGCGGAACAGCAGTGGAGCATAATCTCCTACCTGAGGAGACTGTCGACTCCTACGAAAGCACTCTTCTGAAAGTCGTTAGCTTGTTCGCGAGGCTACACCCTCGCTGCCATTGGGTTGTGATGCAGACCATCAATCTGCTCACTACTGACCGCAACAGGAGTCTCAACCACCCAAAATACACCGCTACTTAAATTTACCAAAGACAACAGTCTTCCGGTACAAAACGCCACCTTCCCCGGTGGCGTTTCTCTTTTGTATCATTCTAAATCTCTATCGACGTTGCCACTCTTCATCTTGTCGTACTAGTAGTTCGCTAGCGCGTTCGGGTTCAGCCATGATTTCTTCGACAATTTTTTCGGCCCTTATACTTTGAGAAGCTTTGATGAGAAGTACATCGCCAGGATTGATTAGATTTTGTAGCTCACGACCGGCAACTAGAGCATCCTCATACTGCAAAATATTTGCTTCATGTAACCCGTTTTCTAGAGCCCCTTCGGCAATCTTATGTGCTCGCACCCCAATAGTAACTAGAATATCAACCATCTTTGCCGCTTCTCCGCCCACTTTCTCGTGTTCTAACTGAGAAAAGCGTCCTAGCTCCATCATGTCACCCAGTACAGCAATTTTGCGTTTGGCATGCTTGATTTCTCCCAGGGTATGTAGCGCTTGCGTAGTCGCGACGGGTGAAGAATTATAAGTATCATCTATAAGGGTGGTGCCTTTTAAGCCTTTGATGATACGCATACGCCCATTAGGCGGTTCGTGATCAACGAGAGCTTTAATCGCTTCTTCTGGCGACACCCCCACCACCGAGGCGACCGCAATCGCACCGGTGTAGGTATACACCAACTGCAGTCCAACGGAACCGAGATACTTCACTTTATATTCTTGACCAAGATGGTGAAGAGTAAAGATTCCACCTGTTGGCACATCATCGTAGTAGAGAATCTCATCCTCCCTGGCAGTAAAATGTGATTCCAGATAACGACTATAACCAATCGCCTTGTTTCGTACGTTTTCGAGTTCATTTTGAATTAGAACATCGTCATGGTTATAGACTAAAATTCCTTCAGCTTTCAGGGCATAAGCTAAATGCATCTTCTCTTTTATTACTTCTTCAGGACTCGCAAAATATTCAACATGGACTGGTACTTCAGGAAAACGAGTTAAAACCGTCACATCGGGTTTTAGCCAGGTTGTGAGTCTCTGCATATCACCAGGTCGATCCACACCAGCTTCGATAACTAAATAGTCCGGGTAGTCACGAGAAAAGAGAGCTATAAATAGACCCTCCAGAAGGTTCTTGAACCAGAGGAATGGATTATTCCAAGCATTAGGAAGACCAAGGATAGTGAGAGGAATACCAATCTCAGAGTTAAAACTTTTTTCACTTTTGCGGACTCGATACTTGGACTTCAGGATGGTATAGATGGCATCTTTGGTCGTTGTTTTTCCTACACTACCAGTTACCGCAATTATGAAAGGACTGCGTCTACGCAAAAGTATTTTAGCTTCTTGGCTTAGAATAAAGACTACAAATTTTTTAAAAATATTCTTCATAACTAACGATCGGGCGGAATTGAATAATAATTAATGAGATACTCAGCAATGCCCATAAAAGGCTCAGTCAAAGTCTCTGACGCATATTGTACCCCTTTTGGCTCCACTGTGTACAGGAAAACCAAAAACTGCGGGTCAAAAGCCGGAAAATAACCAAAGAATGAGTGGAGGTATTTGTCTTCAAAGTAGCCCTTACCATTAGGATCAGCTATCTGTGCTGTTCCAGTTTTGGCTGCGATCGTGTGGTTAAGCATCGAGAACTTGCCACGAACCAGGGCGTTATCTACTACGTGCACTAACATACTAGAAATCTCCTCACTGCTTTCCCTACTAATAACCTGCTCCCCTGGTGGATACAACTTATCTACCACCCGTCCATCATCATATTCAATACGGTTAACCAAGTGTGGAGTGACCAAATAACCACCGTTACCAAGAACAGCCAGTGCTCTAGCGGCCGCAATCGGTGAAATAGCAATACCTTGACCAAACGAAGCCGTCGCATACTCAACCTGTCTCGGTGAATTTAAGTTATCCACGAGACCAACTGCTTCATTCGGCAAATCTATCCCTGTCTCACTTCCGAGTTTAAACTTGAGGAAATAGTCTCGAAATTTTTCTTTACCCATTTTTTGGACAATATGTGACACCCCAGTATTCAATGACTGGTTAAGGACTGCTTGCATATCCACTGTTCCTCTGCCCTTCCCATCATAATTTTTAATAGTAAAGGTATCAAGAGTAATCGAACCAGCGTCGTAATAGGTACTGGTACGAGTGATAGCTCCACTATCAAGACCAGCCGCTACAGTAAGCGCTTTTATTGTAGAGCCGAATTCGTAGACATTTTCAACTAAAGGATTACGAAACTGTTCGATCGTGGTAGAACTTCGGTCATTTAGATTAAAACTCGGAATAGCGTTTAGCGCATAAATAGCACCCGTCTTGGGGTTCATAATAATCGCGCCCGTAAGTTCGCTTTGATACTTATTTTGTGTCGCTTCTAAAACTCCATCAAGCATTCTTGAGACCGTCGGCTCCAGGGTCGTCACAATTTGTCCTGGTTCATAATGATCCTGCCGATAAACCATGTCCCCAAGATTACTAAAAATCTCAGCGAAGAAATTCACTGTCCTTACCTGATTTTGTCGTAAAAGAAGAGTGTCATAATAACGCTCCAAGCCATACTTACCATGCAACTCATTATCTTCGTCATCGGTATAACCGACAAAGCCGATACTACGTGCTGCTAGACTCGCACCCGGATAATAACGCCACTGATTACGATAGAGGTGGACCCCAGACAATTTAAGATCACTGATCTGTTTTTCCTCTTCTTCCGTTAAGGTCGTCGCAATTTCTACATAAGTGCGTTCCGGTAGTGTTGCTTTCTCTCGACACTTAGCAGGATCATAGGCAATTATCTCGTTCAAAGTGGTACAAACCTTGTCAACGTCACTAATTAAAGTGGGGTTAAGCGCCAAGAGAAAGCCGGATTTTATTAAAGCGGCTGATACCTTTTCCCCATCTTTTGTTGTGAAGTAAATTGCCCCTCGCTCATAAAGATCACGCTTAGTGTGAACGTACTGTTTATCAGCTTTAGCGGTATAAACGTCATGATCCAGTACTTGGAGTTGATACAAGCGACCCAATAAAATTAAAGACAAAAGTAGGATCGCTCCGGTAATCAGACGAATTCGGAAAATGAGCTGCTTTCTCATAGCTACTCACGATTGAGTACGAGACTATTGTCTCCTCGTTTTATAAAAATCTTTTCCTCAGCTTGATTAAAGTTTTCTAAAGAAGCAAGTCTACCGCTTATTTTATGACGAGCTTCAATATAGTCTGATTCGAGTGATGCAATTTCGGAACGTAGGGCCGTAACTTGCTCACTAGTTTCTTGCCGCAAAACCACATGTACAACTGATAGTGTGAGAAAGTACATGTACGAAAATATAGAAAGTAGAAGTAAGCCTACACAGAGGCTGGTTTTAAAATGGTTATTCTCGGTAATGACTTTTACGTTCATAATTTCTCTCTACGGAAATTTTCTTAATAATTCTTAATTTGGCACTGCGTGATCGTCGATTCTCTAGTAATTCATCCCGACTAGGGGTAATTGGTTTTTTGTTTTGGAGTACAAACTGTCCACTCTGCACTAATTCTTTAAATTGGAGTTTTACGATACGGTCCTCAAGACTATGGAAGGTTATTATGGCCAATGATCCCTCGCTAGCTAAACAATCTGAAGCTTCATTTATGAAACGACTCAAGACAGATAGCTCATCGTTGACTGCCATTCGCAAAGCTTGGAATGTTTTGGTGGCAAAATGCGTTCTTCCGTGTCGATATGGCGCAGGAACAGCTTTCTCAATAACTAAGACTAGGTCTTTGGTAGTTTCAATCTCAGCTTCCTTGCGGGCTTCAACAATTGCCTTAGCAATTCTTCGTGAGTAACGCTCTTCCCCATAGGCATAGATGATGTCTGCGATATTTTCTTCATCCCAGTCATTAACAATGTCTTTAGCCGTAAACAGGTAGTCCGTAGGATTACCAAAGGTCATAATGAGTGGCTCATCAACTTGGAAGGAAAAACCCTTTTTACCGTCAGTAAATTGATCGGTCCGCCAACCAAGATCTGCTAATATTGCGTCAACCTCACTGAGACCCAGGTCTTCGATTACACTTTTTACTTCGGAAAAATTTTGGTTAACGAGATGAATCTTAGGTAAGTTTTTCTTCTCTTCTAGTTCTAAGTGGAGAGCATTTTTGTCGGCATCAATCCCAACAAATATTCCCTTCTCATTAAGTTTATTAATTATTAGTCCAGCATGTCCGCCGGCTCCGAAAGTTGCATCTATGACCTTGGCGTCTGGTTTAAGATTTAACGCTAAGACCGCTTCTTCTTTTAATACCGTAATGTGCTTCATGGTAGATTTGAGTTATAGGACGCCAATCTCACCAAGCTTTTCCGCTAGAGCGTCAGCTTGGGCTTCAATCATGCGCTTGTACTCAACCCATTTGTTCTCATCCCAAATTTCGATGCGATTGTGTATGCCAGCGAGGATTACTCCACTTGCTAGGCTTGCAAAATCTTTCAAAAAGTCTGGAACGAGAATACGTCCAACTGAATCTACCTCCACCTCGACTGCTCCCGATAAGAAGAATCGATTGAAACTTCTTGTATCCGCCTGTCCGAGTGGGAGTTGACCAATTTTTTCAGTGATCTTCTCCCACTCTCGGAGCGGATATACAAAGAGACAGTTGTCGAGACCTCGTGTGACTACAAGCTTTCTCCCAAGTTCCTTCCGCCATTTAGACGGTAAGGACAGCCGTTTCTTAGGATCCAACGTATGTTTGTATTCACCGATTAACATATCGACAAGTCTATACGACTTTCGCCGTATATTCCACTATCTCCCACCACTCCCACATTGTATACCACTCTCTCCCACCGGCAAGCCACTTATACACACTTCACTTTTATCAGAAAAGAAATCCCCCGAACAAATTGCACGAAGTGCAATTGGTTCGGGGGACTATAAAGATCAACTCAGCCTGAGTTTTTTAGGTACAAAATAAAGAGTGAAAAGGCTACAAGAATTACGAGAAAGAAATGGTGAGTCTTCTTTCTTTCAAGTCTCACCGTAGCAATGGGTTTATCATAGTACCCTTCGACATTTCTTGATTCGAAGTAATGAAGCGTTTTTTTACAACAGAACTCTAACGAAATAACGGCCGCCAGATAAATGACACCACCTAAAATCAAATTTTCCATCATTCGCTCCTTAGTGATCTGAATCGACAGTCTTCAGTCCGAAATAAAAACAACCTATGTAGTAGACTGAATACCCGAATAGAGCACCCAGAAAGATGCTGTTAAGGTAGTTTTCTCCGGTCAGCAGATATACTCCAACCGATGATCCAGCAATAAGGTAGACGCGTAATGTGAACATAAGATCGTCGACCTGGATTAGACTTCCCGTCGACTGATAGCGTAATCCGCCCTCACGGAAAAACACTAAGGCTTCCGGGAGTACGGACAAGATCATTACCAACAAACAAATCGCTACCGTAATATCGAGACTCATGACTGATCTCCTTGGTTAGAACAAAAACAACTCTCAACCGAGAATACAATACCTCAATATAATTATCAACATCTGGTACTATGAACCCATAAATTTCAGACTTATTAATTAAAACACTAAACGAATAGGCCTAACGTAATTTCATTTCTGAAATTACGTTAGGCCTTAACAAAACCTAAGAACGAAAAAACTGAACCAAATAAACAAAAATAAGTAAAGACACGAAACTCATGTAAGCTCTAAAGAAAAGTTTTGGGGTAACCTCTTCTTTTATTCTTCGCCATCTTCCCCAATCCGCTTCTTCATAAGGTATCCTTCTTGTCCTTACTGCCCACTTGTTTAGGTCATCTGCAAAGTAACCTATAACCCCGAACAGTAAATGCCCAATAAGGAATAGAACATGCGCAAGAATGACAAATAGAATAATCCTATCAATCATCTAACCCCCTCCTTGTAGACTGTGGCTAAATTAACACTAACTTATTTTATCTGCAACTTAGTTGCTATCATTAAATTTTCGGACGCACCAAAGGAAATAGTGTTACTTCTCTAATCGGTTTGTTTTCAAAAATAGTGAAGAGTCTCTCTCCAAAACCAAAGCCACAAGCTGGTGGCATTCCGTGCTCGAGCATCTCGACAAACTCATGATCTGGCATCATTGCTTCAGCATCACCACGATCAATCATACTCTGCTGGAGATCAAAACGGGCTTTTTGTTCTAGAGGATCATTAAGCTCAGTATAACCATTACCGACTTCAGTACCAGCAATAATCGGCTGGAATCTTTGAGTGACGGTTGCGTCTCCTTCCACCTCTTTAGCTAGGGGCGAAACTAGCTTTGGGTGATTAATTAGAAAAGCGGGACCAGCAATGTTCTTGCGACAATACTTCCACAGAGTATCGATCAAACGTTCGAGATTTTCACCATCATAACTGACCTTCAATTCTGCTAGTTTGTTTTTTATTTCTGCTTCCGTTGCGGTATTAAGGTCGACTCCTGTTTGACGCAAGATCTCAGCTTTGTAGTCTAGTCTGACCCATTCATCTCCAAGATCGAAGGTGTATTCTCCTCTCTCAAACTTAGTGGTACCGTAAACTTCTTTTGCAATAGTCCGGTAGAGATTTTCTACCAACTTCATGCCATCCTCATAGTTGGCAAAAGCTTGGTAAAACTCCAAGTTGGTAAATTCCTGTAAGTGATTTGGGCTACTACCTTCATTGCGGTAAGCTCTTCCAATCTCAAAAATTTTTTCAAAGCCCGCAGCCAAAAGACGCTTCTGCCAAAGTTCTCCGATTGAGATACGCAAAAAGACATCCATATCAAAATCGTTGTGGTGCGTAGCAAACGGTCTGGCTTCTGCGCCTCCAGTAGTAACTTCTAGAGTAGGAGTCTCTACCTCTTGGAAACCATGAGCTTTTAGAAACGCTCTAGTCACATCCCAAAACTTTTCTTTACGCTTAAACATCTCTCTAAGCTCTTTTTGACCCAGTAGATCCAAGTAACGCTTGCGTAACTTTTCTTCTTCGTCCTGAAGACCATGATACTTGTCTGGTAGTGGCAAAAGGCTTTTACTCAACATCTTCCAATCATTGACCAAGATTGATTTTTCTCCTCTTTCAGTCACAAACAGTGTACCGGTGACAGAAATAAAATCTCCAGCATCCACCGTATCTTTAAACAGTGTAAAATTATCTTCAGGTAAGACGTCTCCCTTAAAGACCGCTTGGAGACGTGCGGTAGCGTCTTCTAAGACCACAAACATAATGGCCCCTTGGCCACGTACCACCATTACCCGTCCAGTTATAATGACCGACACCGCTTCACTCTCTAATACAGAAAAATTCTCCAAGACAGCAGCATTTTCATGTGTTCGCTCTACTCGGGCTGGGTAAGGATTTACTCCTCGGTCTTTTAAGATATTTAATTTTTTGATTCGCTCCGCGCGTACCTCATCTAAACCTGACATAGTGAAAACATGATAGCGTGGTTTTAGAAGAAACGCAAAAGCGAGGCGCTGTAGGCGCCTCGCTTTTTAATCCTTATTCGATCTTCAATACTTTGTACTTCTGCTTTCCTCCAGGTGTTTCAAACACAAACTCATCACCCTTAGTCTTCCCCATCAAAGCCTCCCCGAGTGGCGACAGATACGACAACTTCTTCTCGTGTATGTTAGCTTCATCAGAGCCCACGATCGTATAGGTTCTCTCTTCCTTTTCTTTCTCCTTTTGAATGGTCACAACTGAACCTAAACCAACGACCCCTCCCTTTTTCTCATGTGCTACTATCTTAGCTTCTTTGATCGTCTTCTCTAAGTAACTGATCCTTTCTTCGATCGCGGCTTGCATATCTCGAGCTTCTTGGTACTCAGCATTTTCGGAAAGGTCTCCTAGACTGCGTGCGTACTCTAAGGATTCAGCCACCTCCTTGCGTCGCACTGTCTTTAGATGGTCTAACTCTTTTTTTAATTCTTCAAATTTTTCTGCGGTTAAGAAAGCTTGTGTATCATTCATATAAAATAAATTTTACCCAATTATACGCACTAAACGTCATCGGTCAAATCAATTCTCTGTTCTAATATACTCTGGGCGATGATCGGCCATCCACTTTACAACTTCGCCCATAATTCTCGTTGCTCCCAAAGCGTTACTCCGCGGTGCTTTATCCATCATTAGGATGAAGGCGTACCGTGGATTTTCGTACGGAAAGAACCCTGCCGCCCAAGAATTTACGTAAGCATTGCCGGCGCCGACCTCTGCCGTACCTGACTTGGCTGCCACCGCCACATCATCTCGTTCTAAAGAACGTGCCGTACCACCAGGAAAATTAACAGTCTTCCTCATCCCTTCATGAACAATCTTTAAGTGCTCTGGGTTAAGATTAATGACTTCGAAGTCACCTTGCTCACCTTTAATTACATGAGGGGTTAAAAGTTTTCCGCCATTCGCGAGAGCAGCGTAAGCTCGGAGCATCTGAATTGGTGTAGTAAGGAAACCAAATTGTCCGATGGCCGAAAAGTAGGTATCTCCTAATCGCCAATCATCATCAAAAGTTGCTTTTTTCCAAGCGGGATCAGGTACCACCCCTGACTGTTCTTGGGCGATATTTATACCCGTAGTAGTACCTAAACCAAACAACCGATAATACTCGGACATCTTGGTGATTCCCAGACCTTTCTGGTCGCCAAAGCCACCCCCAACGATATAAAAATAAACATTGGAAGAAAAGGCAATCGCCTCCCTCATAGTCATCGCTCCATGGGCACGCCAATCAGTAAAGTGCGAAGGTTGGTCAGGGTTATAGGGATTAGGTACCACGATCTCGCCATTGCTGACAATTGTCTTATTAGGGTCTATGATACTTTCGGCTAAGGCTGCATAGGCGACAAAGGGCTTTACAATTGAGCCTGGTGTGTAGGCACCGCTAACAATTTTATTCAAAAACGGCAAACGATCATCTTGGTTGTAGGTATCGATTTTTTCTTTTGGACCACCATCTGACATTACCTCGGGGTCATAAGAAGGAAAACTAGTCAGAGCAATCAGTTCTCCAGTCTGTACGTCCATAATTGCCCCGGCACCGCTACGAAATCCGGCCTGAGCACTGGAGGTAGAAATAATCTGATACATCGCCTCCGACAATTCAGCATCAATCGAAAGAGTTAATGCTTCCCCTTCTTTCCCACTCGCGATGGCATGCTCACTTAAAACTCCCCCAAGAGCATCTGCTACTACTATCTTGCTGCCATTTACTCCTTGAAGTTTCTTGTTATAAGCCAACTCAACACCACTCCTGCCAATATACTCCGTCCGAAAGAAAAAACCTCGACTATCACGCTTCGGATAACTAACATAGCCAATCACCTGCCCCAAACCCAAGCGATCAGTATAAGCACGAATCGGAAAGTCATAAGTGCCACTATCATCAACTTCATTCCAGGCAATCAACTCTCCATTACGATCAAAAATGACACCCCGAACAGCAATAATAACCGCCTCATCGACACTATTGTTGTCAGCGATACGCTTAAATTCTTCCCCCTTTACTACTTGTAACTCATAAAGTTTGCTAAAGAAAACCAAAATAACCAAGCCAAAAACCAGGCCGATCATCTTAATGTTTCGACCAGCAATCGGTAACTCACGCTTACCCTCCAGCCGACCCTGATTAAACTCAGGAATGTTGGAAGCATCTAACAATATCTCGTCCAGTTCAACTGGTACCGACTTCTTTTTGGTTCGCCAAAAACGCATTTATTCAGTATACAGTAATAATTTAGGCTTGAGAAAATTAACTACCATAACCAGAACAATAAGTAATATTGTCAAAAATGGCCAAGTATAGAACGCCTGGTAATAACCATCAACCAATATACCGACAAAGACTAACTCGAAGCCGTCGTAGCGCCACAAATACAAAAGCACTAGTGGTATAGTCCAGAGAAACAGCTGAAAAAAGGCACTAAGAAGTATCAAGAAAAATAACAACGAGCGAAACATAATTACGGAGTGGTTGTAGCGGTCGAAGCGGAGGTGGTCGCAAACGGATCAGCTACTTGGTAAAGAGTAGTACTACTAACAAAGAAATTTTGTCGCTTAGCTTCAAGAACCGACTCTTCGAGATTAACTTCACTTTGACTAACAACCGCTTCCCGACCAACCAGAACATACTGAAGACTATTTAGGGATACCGTTGGTACTACGTAGGCATATTGCTCCGGCTGTTTAGGGTCGGCTTCGACTTTTACCACCTCTCCATATACCCCGCTGTTTACCCCCGGCAAGATAACCAACTGTCCTTCTTTAAGACTAACTCCTTGCGGTAACCTAAGTCGCGCACTTCCCCCGCCCCGCCCCTCCATCGCCGCATAAACATTGGGACCGAGTATATAAGCCGTTGAAACAAAATTGGGTGAAGTAAACAAATCAACAAAAGCATATTCCTCCTCAACTTGGGCCACCACCCCCAGAACAGAATCAAAATTAACATAGACCGGCGCCCCGACTTTAATACCATCATTACTTCCTTTATCAATTTGCAATAAATCATAACGTAAAAATCCGGGACGAGCTAAAACTCTTGCGATGAAGGGCTTTTCTTTTACATGGTCATCTAGCACCGCACGCAACTGTGTGTTTTCGTCAACCAATCGCCGAATTGAGAGTTGTGTACCAGACTCACTAACCAACTGCTGCTTTAGACTCTCAATTTCGCTAATGAGACTAGCTCGGCTACGAATATGGTAAGGGATAGCACCATCTCCAGTAGCAATCCAAGTACTTACCACATGAAAAGGATACAAAACTATAGACGAAACCTTAGAATACAACCAAGGAAATACCACACCTAACAAAAGCAACACTAAGGCCGCCACGAGCCAGCGTCGATAAACCCTAGTTGTTGTACGGCGAAAGTTCCCCTTCGTTATCGATGAGTACTCCTTCATAAAGTTCTAAGTTTTCAATTACAATACCAGCACCACGTATGACTGCCCGTAAGGGATCAGGAACAACAATCACCGGCACCTGGAGCTGTTCCTCAAGAAAGGCTGGTAGTCCTGGAATAAGGGCACCCCCACCAGAAAGATGAATCCCACGTTGCATCACATCTGCTAAAACCTCCGGTGGTGTCTCTTCCAAAACGGCTTTGGTGTTTTCCACAATTGCATCAATCTGACTACCAATAGCATCTTTTATGTCACGTGCAGTAATGATCACCTCACGTGGTAAACCAGTCATAACATCGCGTCCTCGGATCACCATCTCTTTTACACTATTATCTTGATTAACCGCCGAAAGAGCAATCTTGGCGTCTTCCGCGGTTTTTTCACCGACATAAATCTTGAACTGATCGCGGATATAAGTAGCAATCGCTGTATTGAGATGATCCCCGGCTACTCGAAGATTCTTAGCGGTTACAATACCGCTCAAAGCAATCACCGCAATATCGGTAGTTCCACCTCCGATATCAATAATCATGTTACCGACCGCTTTTCCGATCGGTAACTTGGCACCAATGGCGGCCGCCATTGGTTCTTCGATCAAAAAAACTTCCCGCGCCCCAGCATTTTTAGCAGCATCGCGGGCCGCCCGCATCTCCACATTAGTAATACCAGAAGGTACACCAATTAAGATTCGCGGAGCAACAATGGTTCTTATGTCACTTTGTACTTTATTGATGAGATAACCGAGCATCTCTTCAGTAACTTCAAAGTCGGAGATCACGCCATCAACTAGTGGTCTCACCACTTCGATATGTTGCGGAGTTCGTCCCTGCATGGTTTTGGCTTCTTGCCCAACAGCCACCAGCTGTCCGGTTTTTTTGTTAAGAGCAACAATAGTTGGCTCATTAAGAACGATACCTTTTCCCTTTACATAGGCTAAAGTGTTCGCCGTACCCAGATCAATAGCAATATCAGTTGATACAGCACCAAGAATAGTATTAAGATATTTTGAAACGCGACTCATTAGAAGTTTATTGTACTACGTATTAGGGTCACGATCAAAATCGGCATATAGTTCCTCTTCAGATAGATACCGGACTGAACCATCAAGACGAGTCACCACTTCAAATTTACCTTCTTCCTTCGTCTTTTTACTAACAATCACTCGATATGGTAGACCTAAGAGATCACTGTCGGCAAATTTTTCTCCCGCTCTGACGTCTCGATCGTCAAACAACACTTCCACTCCTTTGGCTTTTAGATTTTGATAGATACCATAGACATAGTCTCTAACCGCTGAATCTTCAAGATTAAGACCTACTAGATGGACAAGGAAAGGAGCTACTGTATGTGGCCAAACTATCCCCTTTTCGTCGGAAAACTTTTCCACCAAAACACCCATCACTCTTGAAACTCCTATGCCGTACGAACCCATCCAAACCGCCACATCTTGTCCTGCTTCGTCTTTAAAACGAAGACCAAGATCACTTGCTTTCTGTCGACCAAAGTTAAAGATATTACCAACCTCCGCAGTCTTAACGAGCGTCAGGTCATCAGCGGCAACTTCCAACTTAGCCAAAGTCTCAGGGTTGTACACCTCTTCATTGATAGCAATGTTTTTTTCACGATTGATATAAATTTGATCTTCTCCGGCTTCACAAATCGTCTGAAACTCATGACTAAATTGTGTAAAAGCACCACCAGACGCAAAAGTGACAAAGGTGTCGTCGCCAAGACCAAGTCTCTTATAGACACGTTTGTAGGCTTCGATTGTCGCGTTGTAGAAACTGGTATGATCCTCTTCCCCGAGGCAGAAAGAATACATATCGTTCATTAAAAATTCACGACCACGCATAATGCCACTCTTGGCTCTCAGTTCGTTGCGTAGTTTGGTTTGGAATTGGTAGACGTAGATTGGTAAGTCTTTATAACTATTTATGTAGCCCTTCATCATCTCCGCAATAGGCTCTTCGTGACTCCAACCAAAACCGACTTCCCCTCCCGCCTTAAGCTCCGACTTAAACCAAATATCCACCATATCATCACGCCAACGATCAGTCTGTTCCCAAAGTTCTTTCCTCTGAAGAGTAGTCATGAGAATTTCCTGTCCCCCTACCGCATTCATTTCTTCACGAACAATACTTTTTATTTTCTCCAAAACCATAAGACCCAGTGGTAAGTAGGCATAAGACCCTGCCATTTCTTTATAGACATAGCCAGCTCTTATCAAAAGAGTTGCATTCTTAGAAGGTTCATCGGCTGGTGCTTCACGTCTGGTTTTAGTAAAAAGTTTTGTCTGTAACATATTAATTAAATTAATTTATTAGCCGCGCAATATCGTTGTAAGTAACTACCACCATCAAGATCATTAATAACACAAACCCTATTAGATTAAGTCGTCCGGCGTAGGCCGGGTTTATCGGGCGACGGGTAATAGCTTCAATCGCGACAAATAATAAACGCCCTCCATCCAATGCCGGAATCGGGAGAAGGTTGATAACCGCCAGATTAAGTGAAATGACGGCTGTAAAAGTTAATAGCGGAACTAATCCATAGTCAGCCGCATCGCCTACCAACCCAACAATACCAACCGGACCAGCTACCTGAGTAAAATCAGCCGTACCGAGCAAAGCGCCACTAAGTAGGTCAAATAGGCCAACGGTTATATTGATAAGTCCAAAAAACGTAGCCTTAGTTGCTTCCACCAGTCCCGAAAGAGGACCATAACTAACTGTCTCAAGTAGGGCGAGCGACACCCCGACAGCTACCTTTTCTGGATTATTGGGCAATAATCCAGTCTGTGGGACGACTTCGACCTCATGATTAAGACCTTGGTGTCGATAGTTAATCTTAATATTTTGACCCTCCGAAGCTTGAACAAAGTTAGAGAAAGTAGTTGGCGTAAGATTAGTCTGAACTTCCTCCCCGCGGGTCAAACTGACGATCTCAGAACCAACCGGCACGACATTATTGAGTGGACTCTCTGGTAAGAGTTGAGTTACGTTCAAGGTTGCTAAAGGACTTGCTTCTTTTTCATCGACCACTCGCTCCACGCCAGTCAAAAAGGTTATGTAAAATAAGAACCAAGCAAAGATAATGTTCATTGCTATTCCCGCCACTAAAACCACTGCCTGAGCCCACTTAGGACGAGACCCAAAAGCCCGACTTTTATCGGGAGCGTCCGGGGAAACTGCCTCGGGATCCTCTCCATAAATCTTCACAAAGCCACCTATAGGCAACAAGTTAAGAGTATACTCGGTTTCACCCTTTTTCTTCCCCCAAACTTTAGGCGGAAAACCGATACCAAACTCATCAACCCGCATTCCCGTCTTTTTCGCCGTAATGTAATGACCCCATTCATGGACCAGAACTAAAACGAAGAGAACTAAAAGGAAAAGAATTACTGACATGACTATTTTTGTAACTCAACTTCCTTATGAGCATATAAAGCCTCCAATCGTAAGTTGGTCTCTTCCACCAACTTCTGTATTTGTTCTTTCTGGGTAAACTTTTCATCCTCACTTATATCGCCGGCTTTAAAATTTTTCTCCAACTCCTTCATAACTTCATCACGAACCCCTCTAACAGAGATGCGCGCCTCCTCTAACTTGGTCTTTGCCAACTTTAGGAGTTGGGTTCGACGCTCACTAGTAAGCTCAGGGAAAATTACCCGCAACCCAGACGAGTCAGTTACAATTGAAACACCCAGGTCAGCATCGCGAATCCCCTTTTCCAAGGCTGTCACCTGCCCTTGATCCCAAGCCGATACACGCAAAGTTCTCGCGTCCTCAATACTGACCGAACCTAATTGCTGAATGGACATAAAACTTCCGTAAGCCTCAACTTTGACCGTGTCGAGTAGACTAGGGTTTGCTTGACCAGTTCTGATTCCTGAATATTCTTTAACCAACCAATCATTAACCTCATTTAACCTCGTACTTATATCTCCATTCATAATTAACAGATTATACTATATATTATAATTTTTCTTTCATTCCTTCCAGCATTAAGGCCAGGTCTTCAAGTAACATCTTGTTAGCCGCTCCGCGTTGACCAAGATTTTTTAAGACAAAATACAAACCCTCCGCTTCTGCCACACTTAACTTGAAGACCTCATTACTTAACCACTGACCAAGACCACTCTTAATTGACAAAGTCCAATCTTGATCCTTCGATTCAATACGGCGATTTAGTAAATCCATTTTCTGACGGAGACTTAGACTTAACCATTCACTCCAAACTGAATTTTCTACGGAGGACTCTTCAACGGTAAACAGAGAGAAGCGTGACAACAAAGTCGGTAAAAAAGTTACACTACTTAAGGTAACAAAGACCAACTTCGTGGACTGCGGTGGTTCTTCAGTCAGCTTAAGTAGCGCTTGCTGGGCTTCACTCGTTATTGAATTAAACACCACCCTTATAACTTTATAATTACCCTTTGCTGGCGCCAGGTAGGAACGTTCGATTAGCCTTCTCACGTCGGCAATACCAAAACTAGTGAATTGTAACTCCTCCATCTCCCCTCGATCTAATTGGCTCGGTAAGATGTCAACACACGACAAAGGAAGTTTGTCTAACTGACACAAGTAGGCGTGGTGACTAAGCATAGACACATTATGCTTTTCTTTGGCGTTTTTGCAAATTTAAGATGTGACGAATAATTCGGCGCAAGAAGTGCTCGAAGGTCTCACTTTGCTCATAGATGATACCCTGTTCGTAGCGCCAGCCATTCATGTAATCAGTAATACTTTGTTTAATATCTTGACTTGCCCCCTCAAATCGTCCCGCTAATATGAGTGGCATAGGTAGCGGTGCCAACTTTTTAAACAGCGGATGTTCCCGACCCTTGGGACCAGAACCGAAAAGTCCACTCTTTTTAAACAGAGTCCAGTCAGAGAGCAGCTGCTCAAGTCCCTGATCAACTTCTGGCGCCAAAAGATCATCTTCAATTGGCTTATCCTCATAAAGCGCTGTCTTGTCGAGATTTGGGCTAGTAACTGGAGGTACCATTTGTGAGACAGGCATTGCACTCACAGCAACTGGTGACTGACTAATCGGACTAGGCACCTCAGTATTATATCTAGGGTCTTCAAATCCGGACTTCTCTTCTTTTGGCTTGTCATTTAGATCAGCAATGTTTAGGGCCCGTATGTTAGGGTTCTTGTTTGGTAACTCTCGCGTAGCAGGATTTATTATTGGCCTTACCGGTATACTATTACGAGCGGCGACCGAAGCAACAGGAGAAACTTTAGGCAGAGGTGTAACGGGTACAGATTCAGTAACCATCATATCAGGCATCAACTCTTCAATCTGTGGAATTGCTTGACGTGGTAAAGAAACTGGTGTCGCGGATACCGGTGATACAGCTGATACAACGGGCGCAGGTCTTGGTGATAAAACTTCTTCCAATGGTTCTTGCTGAACCACTTCCTGAGACTGAGTAACTCCAGACTCATGCGCTTCTAACACCTGTTCTACTGCCGTAAAGGCCTTTTCTAGCCGCTCCATTGCATGCCCAAGTTGCCCAGCAGCCCCTCCCGAAACTCTCTTCATTGCCTCCAAGAGTGCAGTCATATACTCACGACCAACAACATTATCAATATCAACTAGATTTACCGGATTACCGATTCGGTCATTTACCGCCGCTTTTATCTGTCTAATCCGCTCTAGTTGAGCTGAGTTATCAGAGACAATTGATTCGGGTTGCTTTGCCGGCTCATTGTTAGGAATAGCATCAGCTACTTTTGTAGGTAGCGGAGTGGCTACAACCGGCTTTACTGGGGGCACTATGGACTGACTGCTAGGTAGCGGACTTTGCGGCAACGATCTGGCTTGTGCTGGCGCTTTCATAATCGCTGGATCGGGTCTGTTCTTTGGGGGTAGATCCGACACTTCCTTCAAAGTTTTCTTTGGTACATTTAGCGTTGGTCGTGGACTTGCGGTATTGATCTGCCGGTTTGAAGGTAAAGGAGAAGCCCCAGACACCTGAGTATCTGGTACTTCTACAGCAGCGGTCTCAAGTTTAGCTGGTTCGGAGACAGAAGGTTCAACCGACTTAGGACTTAAGTCCGCTTTCACCAAGTTTAATTCTGGTACAACGAAATTAGGAGCTGGTCTAATACTGCCAAAAGGCAAAACAACTTCGGGTTTAACTTCTTTTGCTTTACTAGTTGAAACGACAGGGGAAATTTGGTTAGTAATAATCTTTTGTTCAATAGCAATCCGTAGTGAAGGGTCATTACTACTACCAAAAGATAGGACCAGATCCCTGATTTCATTTTTTTCGGAGGTCGGTATATCACTCACTCGTACAGAAGCTAAAAGTTGCATCATCCCCGTCTTTGAGGATAGGTCAAAACCCGAAGAACTTACATTACCCATGTTGCTGCAATTATACCATCTCACCCTCCATTAATCTTCACTCTTCACAGCCAAGTTGTGAATTAGTTCTCTGTTTCAAATTCTTTTCGAGTTCTATTAATCTCCTCCGCTAGAATATCAGCAAAATCTGGATACTCCTTACAAAGATCCTCCAAAAAAGTCTGGGTGCCGGCATTCTGATCAACAAACCTTTCCAGACCATCAGCTTCTTTATCCTCACATTCGGCCAGGTAGGTGATCAAGGCACTTTGAAAAATCGCGGTGCCCATTTCTACTAAAAAAAGTTCGTCTTCGACACTCTCTACACTTTGCAGTTGGAATAATGATGTTTTTGTTGTCATATTTTTATACCTCTAATGCTTCTACAGCTGGATCACTTTCACCTTTTGACTCAATTAACCTCTTTATGATTATCTCTCCATAGGTCGTATCAGGAGAATAAGCAGTACCCTCTTCCATAAAATTTTGCATACTATTCAACCAGGCCAAATACACTTCTGGCTTCACTCCTTTAGGAGCTAGATTGAGCTCATCTTCTGTAAACTGACCATCTTCCTTTACTCCATCCATTATTTTTTGTATCTCCTCAATTGTCATATCTTGGACAATTGGAAAAATCGGTTCATACTTTAGGTCTCTAGTGATAGGATAGTAATCATCCTCATCATATAAATGAGAATCTAGATCGGTAAGTTTGTAGACGATATAATTGATGAGTTCCTTCGCATTTTCAAAGTTAGCGTTTATTAGGCCAGCGTAGTAGTTGTTTTTATATAATTCTTCAAGCCCATTAATTGGAAAGTCTCTAGCAGTGTTGACTTCCTGTATTTGAGCTAGGTTATTTTCTAACCTAGTTGCCATAACCTCTTGCTTGTTGGCCGCTTCTTCTAACTCCCACCGATACTGCAGTTCTCTCTCTGACTCAAAAGTCACGTCCGGGAGTTTATCTGAAGAGCCTACTACTTCAGCGGGGCCAGGTGATTGGAGTGATTGATCTGATACCTGATCAACAGGAGGAGTATCAGCTGAATTTTCATATGTCAAAGCAAACTTATGGTCCTCAGGATTCTCAACAATATCTTTCAGTGTCTCTCCTAGTTCAGCAATGTTTATTTTTTCACCCACCCCAATCAAATCAGGGCTTTCACTCTTAAGACCAATCGATTCAAATAACTCCTTTCCTTCATTAGAACGAACTTCATCAAATAGTCTATCAAGGGCAATATTCTTCTCAGCTGTAGATAGACCGTCTAGTGTCGAGGCGTACTTAGTCTCCATTATCTCCCAAAGAGTATCATTGGGAGCAACGGTGTATATAACAGGTTCAACCTCCGCGACCTCGGGTCCTGCTGAAGCAGTATCTTCAGCAGCTGTAGGTGAACCTTCTGAGCTTGAATCATCCGCTGAGGTAGGTTCGTCTTCTGCCACTACAGGACTTGTAGCCTCCCCATTCACACTACCCACATCTGGGAAACTTGGCGGTGTTCCCGACCCTTCTACACCAGGAGGGTTTGCTCCTCCACCGACATCGGCTTCAGAACCAAGTGATCCTGGAGCACTAGTTTCAGGACTCTGTGTGATAAAGTTCATAGCGTCTTTACCTAGCCTGTCTGTAACATCACTCACTGTGTTTTGTACCGATTCAGGTACATAATCAAGGCCATTACCTGCAGCTAACATGGTGCCACCAACCACAACTGATCGACCGACGACACTATTCCTTAATTTACTTCGCTCTTTCTGTGTATACAGTTGATCAATATTTTTACCCAGAGTAGAAAAATCTTCTTTATCTAAACTAAACTGCTTTCCTTCCCCCTCTAAATTACTTTCATACTTTCTATCTATCCTCTTCTCATTGTAATTGACTAACTTATTACCCGCCATACCAGCCCCTATTCCGATTCCTATTTTAGCCGCCATTGCCCCCCCACCGGCCGCACCTGCCAATATCGCTGGTATTCCAACACCACCTGACAATACCGCTCCAGTAACAGCCGCTCCACCAATTAATCCGGCTCTTACCCAATTTTTATTCCTTCCCAAGAATCCACCTACTGCTCCCAAAACTCTAATTGCCTTCAGGCGACGTGAATTCTCCATCCCGGCTAGATTCTCAATATTTCTTTCTTGTATTATAAGAGTTTGCAGAAATTTCTTAGCCATCGCCACAGTCTCTTTTTCAGCTAACTGATTTTTTCCGTTTTTAACAACCTCCAAATTATTCATCTCGCTAGTTGCTTTAGCGTACTCAAGAGCCATCTCTCTACACTCTTCTCTCAAAAGCGATAGTTGCCGACTTGGTTTCCTTTCACTCCCAAAGAATTTTCTGATCCCATGAGAAACCACGTTTTCTTGTAAATGAAACTCTTCTAGACTCACTAAATACTGGTTTACCAACTCTTTATATTTTGCCCTTGTCTCTAGTGTTTTTTCTTTAGCTTGTTTGTATTCTGGATTATTTAGAAAAGAGTTCACTGCGGGAGATTGCGGGATATCAACTTTCCCGGTCTGAACATTTTGCACTGAATCTTTTACAAGATTGTTATTTCCAAACATTTTCTCTCGGTAATATTCAGAACTAGCTTTAACTTTATCAGCCTCTGACGTTACAGGTGCTGATCCGAACATTTTTTCACTGTAAAATTGGGAATTCTTCTGAGTTGTACTTAGATTTTCTGTAGATAAATCACCCACCATCTTCTCACGATAAAAATTTGAATTTATCTCAGTAAAATTACTGCTGACGGGCGAAGGTTGGTTGATTTGATTATCTTGATTGACTACAGGAGCAGGTGCCTGCCCGACATCCTTTGTATCTACAGAAGGAGTCTTATTTGACGAAACCTCTAGCGGTGAACTATAGATACCAGTTTCTTCAAATCTATCTATTGAGACCTGCTCCTGTAACTTTGCTCTTTGGGCAAAGAGAGCATCTATCTCTTTATTTATATCTTCTATACTTTGAGTCGGAGTCGACGGGGCTGGAGGTTGTTGTTGATTTGGAGTACCTAGTTTGACAGGAGTAGTTTCTTCGACCGAAATCACTCCTTCTTTAATACCTTCTTCAGTAAGTGCGGGGACTACATTTGATTCGCTAAGCTCTGGATCACCAACGAGAATTGGTTCGATCTGTGTATCTTTCTTAGTTTGTGAAAATTTTACCTGTTTAGGTTTATTGTAACTTATTAAAGCACCTAGACTTACAACCACCTGCCCACTTCCATCCTCCATTGAAACTGTTAACTTATCACCACTCTGACCAAGAATGAGGCCTTTGCTCACTTTACCACTGGATAGCAGGACGTTAACCGTACTAATATTTTTTAGTTTCTTTTTCAATCCTTCGATTCTTTGTTTAATCTTATTTTGCAAAACATTACGATCGGACTCATACATATCAAAACCTTCTCCCTGCCTGAGTTTGTTGAGATCTTCTTCAAATCTAGCGATCTCGGGATTACCCACTCTCGATAAATAATTAATTCGATCACTATACCTTGATTCCAATTCTTCTATGTCCTCGGAGAAATCTTTAAGAAAATCCTCAGCTGATCTTGCGTTAACAGAGACATTTATTCCTTCTTGTGACTTAAGTACCTGACCAAAACTATCATCAGAGGTCTTCGTGTCTTTTTTACCCCCTAACTCGCTATTATCAGTTTGTCTTAAATTTTGTAACGTACTTTCCATGTCCCGAATTATTGACGTTAATCTTCTTTGTGATTTTGAATCGTTACTCTGACTTAGCTTTGAGGCAAGCTCAATGTACTTATCAATATTTTCACCACCCAATCTTTCTCTTTCCTCTTTTTTATAGGAAGAAAGTTGATCACGCAGTGTACTAAAATAAGTAGCTTGATTAAGTCTGAAATTTTCTGACACTGGGGGTACTACCATATCAAACATTTCTATTTTTGGAACAACAGCAGCCAGACGGCTTATCCTATACTCTATATTTTCACAAAGGACGCGAAGTTGTGTAAAGTTACCAGCTATCTCTTCTTTATTTTCTTGTTCCACTTCGCTTACTATATTTCTTATATATCTCTGGAAATCAGCCTCTTCATCCTCGGTTATACTTATTTGGTCTCTAAGCGAAGCCCAACGTGACTTGAAATTATCTAATTTACCGTATACATCTTCAGTACTTCTGCCTGACTTTTCCGGTGTTTCATCGCCTGATTGAATCGGAGACATTTTTGGAGTCATATATTAATCTTAAACAATTTGTTACATAATACCACCAAGCAGGTCAGGACGAACTGGTTTTTCTACATACCGGGCAGAAATTTCTGCTTCGACTTCTTCGCGTGGCCGACCGTTTCTTTGGTAAGAGTATTCAATCAAAGCTCTCACTTGTTCGGTATTGGACTTATATGGTGCCATAGTCGCGATGCTAAATGGTTTGGTTGGTGTACCATTGGCCAACATTCGTACAAAAGCATTCCAGTTAGGTACATTCATCAGGTCTTTAGCTTGGAAATCAGGGGCAAACTGCTGCTCCAAAAATTGGGCGTCTTCTGAACCAACCCGGAATGAAACAACTGAACCAACGTTACCAAAAACGGCATCGCGGATTTTTTCGTCTAGTTGTGCGATGTACTGGTGAGCCATCGTCAAACTCAACTTATACTTACGAGCCTCAGAAAGGATCGAGGCAATGGCCGGTGTCGAGACGTTTTGGAATTCATCGATATGTAGGTAAAAAGGAGCAAAATTCATAGAAGGATCGTCAACACGCGACAAAGCGGCCATTAGTAGCTTCCCCACGATAATCATACCGATGAGATTGGCGTTAATCTCACCCAGACGACCTTTAGATAGGTTAACTAAAAGAATCTTTCTTTCATCCATTATTTGCCGGAAGTTAAACGAGGAGGTTTGTTGTCCGATTATTGGTCTAATATAGTCGTTCGCGGTAAGTGGGTCGATCTTAGAAGTAATGTACGGGACAAAGTTTTCGAGCGACTGCTCACCACCTGCCTTAGTCGCGATCTTTTCCCAGAACTGTTTGACCACGGGATTTTGGGCCCGGCGTAATTTGTAGTTACGATAATTAGCATCAGCCATCACCCGCGAGATATCCAAGAGCGTACCCCCACTCTCCACATCTTCCATAACTAGCAAGGTAGAATTGCGGAAATACTGCTCAAACATCGGCCCCATGGATTCGGGGTTGGCACCGTATAGTTTTTGGAAAATTGAGAACAACTCGTTAACCACGAAGGTCTTTTGTTCTGGTTTAGTTGGATCAAACTCCAACATATTAAGCCCAAGAACTCGATCTTGCCTAGACGGATCAAAATAAATCAAGTCATCAATCCGCTCTTCAGGAACCGCCCCTAACACATCCTCAATATCCGTACCGTGAGGATCAATCATACACACCCCGTTACCTTGCTGAATATCCTGAATAATCAGATTCTTTAACAAAACCGACTTACCGGTACCAGTTTGTCCGATAACATAGAAGTGGCGCATGCGATCACGCTCAGTACTATAGATAATCCTCTCTTCGTTGCGATGCTTGTTTATACCAATGATTGTACCTTCCTCTGGCATCTCGGTCGGAGCGGCCGCCGTGGTTGAATACGACTGCTTAAACTGCGGTGAGGAAATAATGCCGTTACCAGGAAAATGAATAATAGTCGAAAGCTCTTTAACTGAAAGCGGTAAAATATTTTTGGTAGAAAATTCTCGGAAAGCAAAGGCTTTTTGCAGAAGTAGGTTACGACTACCCTTGGCCCGGTTAAAGACGAAGCCATTAGCCTCGGGTGTAGTGAACTGATTAAAAGTCGACTCTATCTCAGTTAAAATCTGTTCGGCGCGGTGTGGCAAACTGGCCGACACCGCAATACGAATGTTAGTCTCAATAAACTCAGTCTTGATCTTACGATTAAAGACCTCGACCGCCTCGGAATCAACTGGGTCGGTGCTTTTTACTTCCTTATCGTCTTCTTTAGATAAGGCATTGATCATAAACTCTCCAAGAGATGCCATTATTTCGCCACCCAGAGTACTACGCGAAATCGCCTCCTTTACCTTCATGCCCTTTTGTATATTCTTAATTACTTCTTCATATTTTTTGCGATAGGGTTTTTGGGGGTATCGCATCACAAACTGAATAGCTGCCCCACCTCCCTCACGCTCAATCTTGGAGAAGGCATTAAGAATAACCGCTAAAGGATCAGAACTAAAAGCATCATCAATCCGTAGCGGATAAATCGGGTGGCGCTTAAGCTCCAGTTCGGCTGTTAAGGTAGTTCCGCCCTCCACGAAAATGTTGTAATCATTCTTTATGATACTTAACTGAGCATAAGGAAACAGTGACAAAGTATGTTTCTCAAACAAAGTAGTGAAGGGATTGGGAACCGCGACATAAAAGACAATATCTTCACTTTTATCGGCGACGGCAATCTCTATCACAAAATGGTTTTCTGAATCTTTTGAACCAATAGTTCGTAAACCAGAAAAGAGCTGTTCCATCATCCCGACCAATTCGGTCAATTGGTATTCTTTTTCATTTTCTGACTTAACTTCCGGTAAAGTTACCTGGTACAGAGTCATATGAAGAATCTGCCAAGGCTCTTTACCTTCGCGTAGATCCTGTATCGTAACTCCCGAGCGAAGTTGTTCAATCAAACGCCGATGGACCTCGTCTACGACGTAGGCATTATCCATCTTTTGGAGCACTGACAGCGCATTTCTAATTCCCTTTTCCAGAGCCAAATCGAGAACTTCATTAACTGGATCCTTAGCGATCTTCATTTGTTCAACTGAAGAATGGAGGGTGTGATCGTCAATCGCGTAGTCGCTCTGAAGAATCATTTTGGGAGTAAAAGATGCATATTCTTTTAACTCTTGTTTCCCGATAGTTTCAGTGTCGGCCGGATCAATTTCATTTTGACGGGAAAGAAGCTCGCGCTCACGCGCAGCGATCCGCTCACGCAAATAGCGAATCTCATCTTCCGGAGAAGCAAACTGTGAACCAGAAAATCCCTCGGCCATTGGTAAATTATACCCTAGAATAAATAAGAATTGGCGACAATCCCCGTTTAGCGTTTAGCAAGTACGGTTCGCTTATAGACTTCAAGGTGTTCAAGAGCAATACCAGTTCCGGTCGCCACACAAAAGAGTGCCTGATCAGCCAAATGAGCCTTCACTCCGGACCGGCGTCGTACCAACTCAGGAAAATTACGAAGTTGAGAAGTACCACCGGTCATAATGATCCCGCCATCAATAATGTCCGCAGCAAGCTCGGGTGGAGTATCTTGAAAAACATCTTTTATTGCTTTGACCATTTCTCGAAGCTCCTTACTTATCGCCTTAACAACCTCGTTAGTACGAATCTCCGCCGTACGAGGCAAACCAGAGAGTAGGTCACGTCCTTTAATATCCATTACCAACTCTTCTTCAAGAGGAAGTGCTGAACCAATGGTGATCTTGATCTCTTCGGCCGTTTTCTCACCGATCGACAAATTTCGCGACTTTTTTACATAATCGATAATGGCAGCATCAATCCGATTCCCCGCACACTTCACTGAGTTAGCGGCCACAATTCCACCGAGGGAAATTACCGCCACATCGATAGTCCCTCCACCGATATCAACAATCATATGTCCTTGTGGTTCATAAATCGGAACACCAGCTCCAATCGCCGCTAGGATCGGTTCTTTAACTACATAAGCATTTTTAGCCCCGGCCTTCATTGTCGCCTCAACTACCGCTCGTCTTTCGGTAGAAGTTACGCCCGCCGGCACCGAGACCATGACGTCTGGTTTGAGAATGTTGAATTTTGGAAGTGCTTTACGCAGAAAGTAACGTAACATTATTTCCGTTACTCGGTAGTCAGCAATCACTCCGTCTTTCATCGGACGATAGGCTCTGATCGTATCTGGTGTCCGTCCAATCATTCGCTTAGCCTCTATACCAACCGCTAACACTTGATTCGTATCACTAACCGCCACAACTGATGGTTCATTGAGAACAATGCCACGACCAGGAATAAAAACCAGCACACTGGTCGTACCTAGATCGATACCGACTTTAGGAGTAAACTTATGCCAAAACATTATTGCCCTATCATAACTCTTTTCCCCAAGAGGAGCTAGTGCAATCTTATAGCATATATGCTATATTATAGCCGTATGCAAAAAAATATTGGAAGTTTAATTTCAGATTTACGCGAAACCAAGGGTCTGACACAAGAGGCTTTGGCTAAAAAACTCAAAACAACGCAAAGTGCCGTAGCCAGAATTGAGTCTGGACGACAGAACGTTAGTGCCGAAATGCTCAAAAAGATTAGTAAGGCACTAGGGAAAAACCTCATCACCCTCTCTCCCGGTACGGTCAATATCGAAATTGAGGGTGGACGCAAACTCTCCGGTGCAATCGAAACCAACACCTCTAAAAACGGCGCGGTTGGTTTGCTTTGTGCCTCCCTTTTGAATCGTGGCACCACCACCCTAAACCGCCTCCCCCGCATCGAGGAAACACACCGTATTATCGAAGTACTGGAGAGTATTGGAGTAAAGGTTGAATGGGAAGGTAATAGTGTCAGAATCACTCCTCCTAAAAAATTCTCTTTGGACAAAATTGATGTCGAAGCGGCGGCTAAAACCCGTAGTATCGTCATGTTTATTGGACCACTTATTCACCACCTGAAAAACTTCTCCTTGCCCCAGTCTGGTGGCTGTAAGTTAGGTAGCCGTACCGTCCGACCACACTTCTACGCTCTGGAAAACTTTGGCGTTGACATAAAAGCGACTGATACCACTTACGAAGTTAAAACCCAGTCCAAAAACCCAGAAGAAATTATCCTCTACGAATCCGGTGACACCGTGACAGAAAACACCCTATTTGCCGCCGCCCTCAACCAAGGTACCACTACCATAAAATACGCCACCGCCAACTACATGGTGCAAGAGATCTGTTTTTTCTTAACATTACTGGGCGTGAAGATTGAGGGGGTCGGCACAACCACTCTCAAAGTGACTGGACTTAAGACGATAAACCAAAATGTCACTTATACTCTTTCCGAAGATCCGACCGACAGTATGTTCTTTATTGCCGCCGCAATCGTAACCAACTCGGCCATAACGATCACCCGCTGCCCAATCGATTTCCTTGAGTTAGAGCTTCTCAAACTTGAAAAAATGGGCTTTAAGTATACTAAGTCAAAATCTTACCTCTCACACAACCAAAAAACCCGCTTGGTAGACATTACGACCAAGCCTAGCAAACTGGTCGCCCTTCACGAAAAGATTCATCCGGCCGTCTACCCAGGACTCAATATCGACAATCTTCCCTTTTTCGCCGTCATCGCGACCCAAGCCGAAGGACAAACACTGATACACGACTGGGTCTATGAAAAAAGGGCTATCTACTTCACCGAACTGGACAAACTTGGTGCTGATACCGTCCTGGCTGACCCACACCGCATATACATTAACGGCCCCACTAATCTTAAGGCCACTGAACTTGTCTGCCCACCAGCCTTAAGACCAGCCACCATTTTACTTATTGCTATGTTAGGGGCTAAAGGAACCAGTGTGTTACGCAACATCTACAGCATCAACCGTGGTTATGAAAAACTAATCGAACGCTTGAATTCTCTGGGAGCTAAGGTCTCGTATCTCGATGAATTTTAGAAGTCTCTCCCTTCTGCTACAATGACGCCATGTACGTTATTGGGGTTATACCGCTTATTAAAGCAACACAACTAGAATCACTTAGTTATTTTAGTAGTGTTGACTATAAAATCGGCACCTTCCTCAGTGTCCCGGTTCGTGGTAAAAACCATCCGGCAATTGTTCTTAGTAGCCGTCCGGCATCAGAAATTAAAAGCACTCTCAAAAGTGCCACTTTCACCCTCCGCAAATTACCAGAACAGAAAAATTTACGGACAGTACCAGACAGCCTTCTTGAAACAACTGCCCAACTATCACTTACTTATCCTGTTACTAGCGGAGCGATTCTTTTTCAATTACTCCCTTCTGACATCAAAGACGGAACCTATCAATATCTCCCCAGCAGTTCCTTTAAACAAAAAGAAGACACCACTCCATGGGTATACACCGCAAAACGAAGCGAAAGATACATTCAATATCGAAGTCATATCCGCAGTATCCTAGCTAGGCGAGGTTCTGTCTTATTTGTGGTCCCGACCAGTGCTGACGTTAGTTATGCTAGCAAGCACTTGAGTCAAGGAATTGAAGATCGCGTAGTAATCTTCTCTACCAACCAAACCAAAAAAGCTCGCGAGGACGCTTATCAAGCACACGAAGACACCAGTATAGCCAAACTAATCATAACCACTCCGACACATGCCTACTTAGATCGGGCTGATCTATTATCAATTATCGTTGATAACTCCGCCAGTGATTTTTACCGAACACATAATCGTCCCTACCTAGATCATCGCGACGCTCTAACGACTTACGCTCAAAAATCTGGCCGCAGTATCATCCTTGGCGATATCGTCCCTCGTACCGAGGAAGAGTACCGTAGACGAACAGAGACATACAACACGTACGAAACAGAAACAAAGAGTATTTCTTTTAACTGCCCCCTCAGTATTGTTGAACAGAAAGATCGTTCGACTCCAGACTCACCCTTTCAACTTTTTTCACCCACCCTTAAACGCCGAATAGAAAACGTTTTGGAAGCTAAGGGTCATATTTTTCTTTATAGCGCCAGACGCGGAATGGCTCCAGTGGTAACCTGTATTGATTGTGGATTTATTTTTCGTTGCCCCGACTCATTGACTCCCTACTCTTTAATAAAAACTGTTTCCAAGAATGGTAATGAGGAACGTTGGTTTGTATCGAGCACTTCAGGCAAAAGAGTACGAGCTAGTGATACCTGCGAAGCTTGTGGTTCTTGGCGTTTACGTACGAGAGGAATCGGAATCCAACAGGTTTTTGATGAGTGCCGCACTCTCTTTCCTAAGCCTGATATTTTTATACTAGATCGCGAGACCGCAACCACCAACCTCAAAGCGGAGAAAATTATCAAGGAATTCTTCGACAAGCGTAGCTCGATTCTGATCGGCACCCCTTTCGCTCTCCCCTATCTAACACTGAAAGGAGTGGACTTAAGTGCCGTTATGTCTCTCGATGCAGCTAGATCCACTCCGACCTGGCGGGCCGACGAAAACCTCTTTCGCCTCCTTTTTCTTCTGCGCGAGGTCAGTGAACAGGAAGTTATTCTCCAAACCCGAACGCCAACAGATAACCTACTCCAAAACGCCAGTAGTGGCCGTCTCGACAGTTTTTTTGATGAGGAAATTTCTTTGCGAGCTAGTCTTGATTACCCACCCTTTAATACCTTTGTCTTGATTACCTATAGCGGTGACTCAAACACCCTAAACAGCGTGGAGCCCGCAATAAACAAACTACTCGGCGGATTAACTACACCCAGCTTTTACAACAACCCCAACAACAACGAAAAAAGTAACTTACGACACGCTTTAATCAAAATCCAGGATGGCCAAGACCACAGCGAAATCATTAACCGTCTCCGAAAACTACCCCCCTTCCTTAAAATTGAAGTTAACCCTCCGCGAATTGTCTAAATGACAAAATTGTGGTACTTTTTTTAATTATGGCTAAATTAGTCCCCGAAAATCACCCAACTCTCCATAGTATGGCAGAGGAAATAACTCCGGAAGAAATCAAAGACGGTACTGTCGCTAAGATTCTGAAAGATCTTCGCCAGGCTATCAAAGCCTACAAGGTCGACGGCTTTACCGCCGTCGCGATCGCCGCCCCCCAAATTGGCGTTGGTAAGCGTCTCTTTTTGATCGAGGACCAAAGTAACGAAAAAGACCGTCTCCCAACAATCATCGCTATCAACCCCCGCTTTACCAAAATTTCCAAGAAGACTCATATTGTCGGTGAAGGTTGTCTCTCGATTCCTGACCGTTACGGAGTAGTGAAAAGAGCTACCAACGTCACCATTGAAGCCCTTGATGAAAATGGCAAAAAGTTTACCCGCGGAGCCGGTGGCCTCCTAGCCCAGATCATGCAACACGAATACGACCACCTAGACGGTATCCTCTTTATCGATAAAGCCGAAAAAGTCTGGACCAAAGACGAGACTCCTGAAGGTACACAAAGAGAAGCTACTCTAACATGAAGTTCGCCTTTTTTGGAACACCGGAGATTGCGGTGGTCGCTTTAGAAGAGATGGCTACTTTTGGTCTAAAGCCAAGCCTCATAATTACAAACCCTGATGCTCCCGTCGGAAGAAAACAAGTCCTCACTCCCCCTCCAGTAAAAGTCTGGGCAAACACCAACAGTGTCCCCGTAATTCAACCAACCAGCCTAAAGAAACCCGACACTCTACCAGAACTAACAAGCGCGGAGTGGGATTTTTTTGTTGTCTTCGCCTATGGCAAAATCCTACCCGAATGGTTACTCTCTCTACCTAAATTCGGAACTATCAACGGACACCCCTCTCTTCTTCCCAAGTTACGTGGCGCTAGCCCAATCCGCAGTACCCTACTCCAAGACCTATCAGCCTGTGGTGTCTCCATAATCCAAATGGATAAAGAACTCGATCATGGTCCAATTCTGGCACAACAAGCCGTTACCCTAACCGAACCGGTCTTAGGAACCAATTTAGATGCGCAGTTAGCAAGAATAGTTGGTGACCTACTGGTTCACGTCATGCAAGATCTGCCGGAAGGAAAGATCAACCCAAAGTCACAAGATCATGAAAAAGCAACCTTCTGTACCAAGATCGACAAGACTATGTCAGAGTTAAAAATTGACCCCTATAACCTACCGGAAAAATCTGAAGCACAAGAAACTTACCGAAAAATCTGTGCCTTCGCCGGTTGGCCAGAGGCCTACTTCTTCCATGATGGCAAACGCTTTAAGATAAAATCAGCTCACTTGGAGAGTGACAAACTAGTAATTGATCGAATCGTACCCGAAGGTAAAAAAGAAACTGATTTTAAAAGTTACTTTGGCTAGAGCGTGAAATACAATAACGGCCGCCCTTCGGGCGGCCGCTGTATTGTATTATCTACTCCCCAAATCGCATCATTTCTTTAAGCCTTCTTGCCCCTTGTCTAAACATTCCCATTTTCTTTCCTTGGTCCTTCCTAAGTTCAGTGGTCAACTCATCTTTAACCTTATCAGTCGCTGCCTCAAAAGTTGATTCGGTCGCTTCCGCCCTGTATAACTTGCCATTTAAGTTGATATTGGTCTCAACGCGACAGACATTACCCGTCTTATGATGTGTAACTTTCTCGAATTCAACCTCAATCATCACCTCCCCACCTTCGCGGTGAAACTTATTTAAAGCGGACAATTTTTCGGTGACGTAGGCTTGAAGTTTAGACTCAGGATTAATGTTCGTGTGCTTGAAGATTATGTTACTCATAGACAAAAATTATTCGTTGTTGATAGTAATAATTTTGCTACGTGAGTGATGTCCAGAAATAATTCTGACTGACTTTTCCGCAACCTGGTACTCTCTAGCCAGTAGTTCCTTCACTCTTTGATTGGCCAGATTCCGTTCTGCCGGTTCTTTGACCATCACTTCGTAAGCCCCTTCTTTTAAACGTTCGACTTTCTCCTTCTTACAATTTGGATGCACTATTACGCGCACGTACATATCCTATCCCTCGCAGGAAATACAGACGTTGTCAGCAATATGAATCCTGGGACGACTGCTGGTGGTCGGGGTTCCATAGTTATCTTGCAGATATTTAACAATAGCGTCTGACTCAACCATCTCAATATCCTTGGACTCATCCACCAAATATGGTACCTGAGTAGCTCCGGAACGCTCCTCTAATTCTCCCAAATTCGTCTCCTCCCCAATATCTTTTAATTCCACTTGTAGATGTAGGCGATCAATCACAGCTGTCACACGCCGACAAAACGCACAAGTAGGTCGATAATAGAGGGTAAGCATAAACCAAAAAATTTAATCTGTTAACTTAATTATTATACTACGACCGCAGCTAAACTCCCAAATGAAAGACTATTCACACCAACATCACTCATCACCTTTGTGCAATCCCCTAAAAATTTGAATATTTTGGACTTTTTCGGTACAATGGCCAGGTTCTTTAAATAAGAACTTCATTCCTCGGTAGCTCAGCGGTAGAGCAGTCGACTGTTAATCGATTGGTCGCAGGTTCGAATCCTGCCCGGGGAGCAGATATTGACAAAACTAGTATATGTGATATACTGGTTTTGTTCTATTCAGAGTGGCTAAGGAGGCCTAAATGAAAGGTGAACAACTGGCAAGCTTGGGCAAGAAGGCTTTCGCTCTCGTCGCTGGGGTCAATCCCGAGCAAGTGACGTTTGAAGAGGGGGTCCTCTACCACAAATGCCGAGCGGAACATAGTGGTGGCGTCATTGAAGGAAATTTCTATCACTGGCTCTATCACGACGATGACAGTGGTACGGTCTGTATCACGATGAAGCAGACCGTGGAACCCCCTTTCTGGCACTATCCCCACACCTGGCATCACCTGTGGGGTATCAACTCGCCAGAGCCATTCATCAACTAACCGCCACTTCGGTGAGACGAAAAGCCAAAGCTTCGTCTCACAACGGAGTGGCGGTTTTTCTTTTTTATACTCAATAGTTCTGAACCACTCTATTTTCAAACAACCCTAAAATCCCACTTTGCTCCAATTCCCTTTGTATACGAACCCAATTTACAGTTCTGAATACATCCAGTAGAGGGAGCCATAATATAAATAAGATTATTTTAAACCTTATTCTAAAGATTCATCACGATAATCGAACTTTGTTTGAGGCTTGAAAAAAGACTTGTGTTTGTGAATCTTCCAGAGGAAAAGTAGCATCAGTCCTGCCATTACAACTGTCGTTACGATAACGGTTGCGTCAAATGCCGACGAATTAATATACTCAGCGATACCATTTGTAGGCCGTCCTTTTGCTTCGCGAGTAGTAATCATGATTTGTTCCATCAATCCTTTATTCATCACTGATACGGTACCCGTATAGACGTTGTAAACGATACCAGAAATAAGCCACGCCACACTCACTTTATAACCCCATTCAGCACGTTTGGAAATTGCATAAACTACTGCAACCCCACCAAGAATCGCTATGGCAACAAACAAGTAGTATAGGATACCAATACTGTATTCTTCAAACATTATTTTTGAACTTGCTGGACGGATCAGACTCTCCAGACCTTTAAAGGCTGACCAAGAGGCAAAGAATATCAAGAAAGTTAAACTTTTCGGACATTTCATATTATTTAGAGTTTATCATATAATTGACTATAGTTTACAATAAGTATGAGAAGAACACTTAAATCTTTTAGGGACTTTCTGGACCGATTTAGTCTCTTGCCATCATTCACTGAAGACACTATCTTTCTAATGCTTATTGCCTTGGGCGTTATTTATTTTGTTGACCCTTCAGCACAACAAGAAATATATGAGACACTTCGTTATTCTGAAAAAGCGACCTTGATAGTTGTCGCCGGAGCTTTATTTACGCTATATACAGCATTCTTCACGCTTTTCAAGACCGAGACCCAGAAGCATTACATGCTCTGGTTTGCCATAATAATTAACCTCGTGGTTGGCGTTACAGTTATCGAAACACTCAATGGACAGGGACTTGGACCAATTTGGTATATTTTCCCAGCATTAAACGTTGGGTCTTTCTTCCTAATCATACTTTTCTGGTACACAAATCTGTATAACACCGAGAGGTTGAATACCAAGTCGATGAGCTATGAGAACATTATCTATGGTTCAATTGCTCTGATTGCGATTTCTCAAGTACTCAAGTTTGTGCCAGATATGAGCTGGCAAGTTATTTTCTCAAGCTCAATCGCATACGCAACGTATTTCAGCGGGACTGTCACAAGCTTTTTGCCAAAGATTATTCCTGGGAAGAACGAGAAGATTGAGTCAACGATGAAGTTGATAAACAGATCTACAGAGTACGCTCTAGAGCAAATAAATAGCACTGGGCTACGTGATGGTTCGCTTTTGATTGTCACCAACGAGAGCACTGAAGAGACTACAGTGCCTTCAGAAAGTCTTGGTAATGCTGATGCTTACATTTCAGGAGTTATCAATGAACGATTCAAGGACCAAAACGTTGCCACAGTAATGTTGGGTCACTACGATTGGAAACAGTCATGGTGGAGTAGTACTGCAAGTTTCCAAGCCCTCATCATAGATGTATTTCTTGCAGGTGAATCTGATAGATATGAGTTCTGCCAGATCATTGATGATGAGACAGGAGAATATAAAGTTGGTGAGAAAGGTTTAATTTATTTAAATAAAAAAGCTACTTAGCATTATGGAACCAAAACTCCAAAGATCACTTAAATACATAAAGTACAGTCTCTACTTTTACGCTGGGCTTTTTCTACTCCTGAATACCTATAACGTGATTTCTTACCAAACCATTGACTATGAAATATTCCGAGGGTTAGCCAGAGGTGCCTTTGTGGGAGCATTCACTTACTACATGTTTAAGACACGCAGTAAGGGGATTTACTGGTTCATGCTCGTTGGAGCTAGTTTCTACGGTTTAATTGGACTTGTTACTTGGCCATTCATTATCAAATACCTACCTGAAATTGATGCTACAGGTGAACCGCTAGGATTCGTATTAGCGGTACTACTTCCGATTGCCTCAATTTCATTACTTGTAGCTGCCTACCATTTAATTAAAAAAGACGTACGAGTCTATCTGACCACAGGACTAGCAGTAGAATCAAAAGACATTAGCCGACCTCAAATTAATTAACTGGAGCTCAACATCTCTCCAGTTAATTGCTCGAAAATCATACAGCTGAGGGAGCAAAGTAATTAATTCTTGAACTCAAGATCTGATTAATTAATTAATTGACTTGGTTATTACATTGGTGTTTACTTCTCTCAGCTTGCCTATGTCGGCATGTTTATGTGAGGAAGTAAAATGACCAGCAATGAAACACTTAAATTTGAGATGGCTCTTCAGGATGTGGGGTTACCCAAACCGAAGGAGCTGATCGGAAAACAAATTATGTGTGAGTGTCCAGATGGGCACATAGTGACAACAATTCTGTCCGTCACAAATTCCGGCTTTCGAAGTTATATTGAACTTCGCGTAGCACCAGTGGACTACAGTGGTAAATTGGTGACACATGTTGTTTTTAAAAGTTGGAATCAACATGAAATTTGGATGAATACAGTGGAAGGTAGGATGACCCTCGCTTGTAACGCTGTAATCCAGTCGTAAGTAAGCCACAAGAACTACCGCCGCCCAAGTGAAGGAAAGGACTACCGTCCCAACTCCCCCTTGGTGCGGCGGTTCTTTCTTTTTTAACACACTCGATAGGTACCTATGGGGATCGTGTCGGGTCAATTCCGTGGTATCCCCGCCACGACCACATCCTCACTCGCTCCAGCTTGTGAGAGAATGAGTCCTACAGTCAGTGGATGAGTGACATAAGGAATAGCCTTCCCTTTTCGGTATTGAGGTTCACCAGTAAGTTGATGGACTTCAATTGCAAAATTAATTGCCTTCTGAATTTTGTTTGTGTAAATCATAGTATTTGTCTTAATTTTATAAGAGTTTTACTTGGAAACAAAAAACGGCTAAGAGATTTGATCCAGTCGTAAAAAGTACGCAAGTTATTTTAGTTTCGTTTCTGCAAAGTGAACTGAATCTTGTACGTATAAAAATCAATATTTGGTGCAACTGCGAGAGCTCGTTGAATTTTTATATCATCCTCAAAGCCCACAATGACCCCTCGGACGGTTTGACCAGGCTCAGCTAGTTCCTCCTTCACATAGCCCATATAACGCTGTATTTGACCCACTACAGTGTCCGTGACACGACCTCGCTTGAGTTCTACTACCAACAGCTCTTTCTTGTCTTTACTTATCGCAAGGATATCAATCGGACCCGTGTCACTTGGGTACTGCCGACCTACCTTCTCTCCATCTTCTTCAAAAATATCGTACTTGTGACCAAGCTCCATGTGTGACCAGTTGTGCTCGAGGAAATCTTCTAGATGTTTTTCTAGAGCGAAGACACTCGGATCTTCAATAGTAGCGTCAGTTGAAATAATCATAGCCGGTGCCTTTCCAGAGACTAAGGCTTCCAGTTCTTCTACATGACTCGATATATTACTTACAGTACCGATAGACCCAGTAGAGTTACGTAAACCTTCACTCATGTCCTCACGAGAAATAGTCTGTTCAAACCACCTCACCGGCCGACGATGTGGAAGCACTTCACCCTTATGATATTCATACTCACCAATAACTTCAGCAATGTGATACGCACCTTCTCCATTAGGTGAAAGAATAATATCTCCAACATTTACTCCTTTAATAATTGTATGGAGCATGCCGCAAGCAAGACCAGCAGCTACCCTCGTTTTTTCTGGATTGAGTTCAATGTATACAGGGATAAACTCCTTATTAAAATCACGCCACGCATCAGGGATTTTCCCGGTCAGATCAATTTCAGGTAACCAACCTGCTCCAATAAAATTGTGAGCTACTGCTTCGTGTATATGTACACTCTTTGCACCCTGCATTATTCGATAGTAACTTTTCATAATTAAGCTTGTGCGTATAGGTCCCGTTGAAACTCAAAAAAGATGGAGCGTATCTCATCAACACTACCGAGCGACTGTTCAGCGTTGGCGATAGCTTGGTACTTGAGATTCAAAAGAACGGGCAGTTTTGACTCCTCTAGCTCCTCGACTCCTTTCTCTTCATACTTAGCCATCACAAAGTCCACAAACACCTTTTGTTCATCATTAAGCCCCTCGTAAATCTTGTGCTTAGTTTGTGCAACTCGATCCTTTCGGGAAATCGGCTTAGTCATAAACGACACGTACGACAGAACATCCAAAAGATCACTCTCCTCAGCGTCAACAACCTTTTGGAGCATTTCTAGTTCATCTTTACCATATCCAATCTCAGCGATTTTATCGAGAAAAGTTCGGCGAGTTATCGGGTCCGACCATATCTTTCGGAGTTCTTCTTCACTTTGGAAATACTCCGGCATGGCACCAAAAAGATTGTTCATAAATTCCTCAACTGAAATCGGCTTACCGTCAGCACTCCAGAATGAAGTCGAGATCATATGCTGGATCTCACGCTCTTTTCCGTCACGAAGTTTAATCTTCAGCTTTTGCTTTACCGGATTCTCACATACACATGGAGTCACTCCACATACTGGGCAAACTTTTGGTGTCTTTTCACATACACAAGGTAACTCACCACACTTTGGACATGGTTTTGGTGATTCCTTCACACATACACATGGATCTTCACCACATACTGCACAAGGATCGGAAGCTACTGGATCACCATCCCATTCAGGATCAGCAAAATGGTGGTACGCATCCACAAAGTCATAAATCGTAAAGAACTCCTTTCCGTCAAAGAGTCGTGTCCCACGTCCCACAATCTGTTTAAACTCGATCATAGAGTTCACTGGACGCATTAAAACGATGTTACGCACATTGCGAGCATCAACACCCGTTGATAGTTTTTGTGAAGTTGTCAGAATGGTTGGGATCGTTCTTTCATTATCCTGAAACTCTCGCAAAAATTGCTCACCACGAGCACCATCATTAGCAGTCACTCGAGCACAGTAATTTGGCTCAGTACTATCCTTCATCTGGTTTACTAAGTCCCGTACCGCTAGGGCATGTTCTTGATTCGCACAAAAGATAATCGTTTTCTCATTCTGGTTTATTTCATCGAGTATCACTCGCACTCGTTTTGCTTCGCGTTCCTTAATCTCAATCACACGATTAAAGTCTGTCTCTTCATATACTTTCCCTTCTTCAACTTCACCCTCAATAATTTGATCATCGGCAGTATAGATATAGTCATCAAGTGTGGTCTTGATTCGTTTGACCTTAAACGGAGTGAGGAACCCATCATTCACACCCTGCTTGAGTGAGTAGGTGTATACCGGTTCACCAAAGTACTTGTAGGTGTCTACGTTGTCATTTCGTTTTGGTGTAGCAGTAAGTCCAAGCTGTACCGCTGGAGCAAAGTAATCCAAAATGGTTCGCCAATTACTTTCATCATTCGCTCCACCACGGTGACACTCATCGATAATAATAAAATCAAAAAAATCTGGCGGGTAATCTCCAAAGTATGAAGATCCATCCTTACCACTCATGAATGTTTGAAAGATAGTAAAGAAAATACTTCCACCCATCGGTACACCGCCTTTCTTTCGAATATCGAGTGGATTAATACGCACCAAAGCATCTTGGGGAAATTGCGAGAATGAGTTATACGCCTGATCAGCGAGAATGTTTCTATCAGCCAAAAAAAGAATACGCGGACGGCGTTCACCGTCTCGATTAAGGTTCCACCTTGTTTGGAAAAGCTTCCATGCAATTTGAAACGCCACCACGGTTTTACCTGTACCAGTGGCGAGAGTAAGTAATATTCGTTTCTTTTCTTCTGCCACGGCATCCAGTGCTTTATTAATAGCAATTTCCTGGTAATAACGCTTGCCATACCCACTTTCATCAATAACTTCCGCAAACTTCGCTTTCCAGTCATTCTGATCGCCAAAAGCGGCACTCCATAGCTCATCTGGAGTCGGGAACCGTTCCGGGTACCACTCCTTTCCGGTCCGCATATTCATCTCATAGATCTCACGCCCGTTGGTAGAGTACGTATACTCAATTTGTAGCTTCTCAGCGTATGCCTTCGCTTGTGCCACCCCTTCTGTTGCAGGTAGCTCCAGTTGCTTAGCTTCGATCACTCCAATCTTTTGATTCTTGTACACCAAAACATAGTCGGCAATTTCTGGTTTAGATCTTTGACCACCACCCTGAATACGACCATCAGTAATCCGAAACTCTCGCAGAATTTTAGATCCTTCAACTTCGCCCCAGCCAGACTCTTTAAGCTTAGGGTCAATATATTCTGCACGAGTTTCAGATTCGTTCATATAACATTAATAATACTATAGCTCTCCAGCAAAAGCCTTGGTTAATAACGATTTTTTTAGTTCTTCTAAATCAGCAATTTTCTGCTCATAAATTTTTTCCAACTTTTTCGTCTCCAGTGAAAGTGCATTGAACTTTTTAACAATCTCCTTCTGCTCTTGAATTTTCGGTAAAGGAATCTGCATGTCCTTGATCTGTTCCGTGCTTAAGTTTGGCTGAGCAGCACCAGCAGAGATTGCCAGGTTTTCCTCAATTTTTGTTGAAAGAAAGTAATAAAGGTATTCCTTAGTGAGACTATCGCCTGGAGAGAACTTACCGACTCGTTGGTTCAAGTAAAATATCTCGTCTGCATCACAAATTGCCAGTTTGCCTGTTGTTGCACCAGACATCGCTATAATCAAATCTCCTTTTTGAATTCTATATTTACCAAGGTTCTCTTTATAAGTCTTTTCATCAAAGAAAACTAGTCTTTTATATGAAATTCCACCATTTTGAATGTTGGAAATTCTTAGAATAGGGCTACCATTCGGTTTGAAAAGTTTACTTTTGAATGCGAATCCATTTTGGAAATCAGAAATATCTCCCAGTTTCTTCTCCTCCCAATCTTTTCCCTGATTCGCAAACACACTATGTAAATACGACTCAAAAAGATCCTTCGAGTTCTGTAAATTTTTCTCAGCGTTCACTTTCGCCTTTGAAACTTTATCAAATGTATCATCAAGTATTTTCACTATCCGTTTTTGCTCATCAAGTGGCGGAAATGGTACCTCAACACTTGAGACGAGTTTCGTATTTAAATTCCTAACAGTTGATCCTGCAGCCAGATTATCGAACTGATTAAATACGATTGGGGAACTAAGTAAGTAATAAAAGAAATCTCTGTCTATGCCAGGCAATTTTTCCTTCATCACTAACCATCCGTCATGTATTGCTCCTGTTGTTCTCATTATGTACGGTCTACCAAAACTCATCGAGTTTGATAGTATAAAGTCGCCATCATGTACTAACCTTGTCTTTTTTAGACCAGTGGGTTTGATTTTTTGCTCTGTCTCGTAAATATATTTTGTAACACCTTTAGTATCTCCAATTTTTATCCAATTTATTCCATCATCTTCTGTAGTCAAAAAGGCTTCGATGGGACGCGGCGAACCACCTCGCTCAATTTGAAAAATTTCACCAAGTTTTTTTGTTTGCCAGCTAACTTTCATATTAATTTTCTAAGAAGGTAGTGATTTCTGCTAACAAAGTTTTAAAGTTAGATCCTTCTACCGTTTGTTTTAAATTCCCTGAATTATCAAATATACCGACTTTTACTGGCATTGTTTTATCTCTGATATCTTCAGTCTGTAACTCATAAAATTTTGTAACCGAACTTTCATAATTTGTCTTCAACGCAGTAAATGTCGGAACACCCTTATCAAACAAAACAGCAACCCGTTCTAGTTTTAGATCAGTTGCCAATGACAAAAATAATTCAATATTTCCAAATCCTCCAACTCCATAACCAAAAATTTCAAACTTAGTATCGATTTTATTTTCTTCAAGATACTTTTTTATCAAAGCAACGTCCTCTTGCCCCTCAACAAATAACACTCTTTCATAAAAAAGAATTTCCTTAGCAACATAATCTAAAAGTTGTGGCTTATGCCAGTCCTCAAGTAAACCGGTAATTTTTTTATCGTAATTTTTCGAATGGTCGAGCTGAGAAATTACACACTCCTTATCGTCAAGCTTATTTAAGCGAATAATCTCTGCACCATTCAAGAAATCTCGGAAATTTATAAAGTGGGGTGAGTGTGTACATATAATAATTTGTCTGTCTGAAGACATTTCGGAAAAAATTTTCGCTAACGCTTTTTGTCCTTCTGGGTGCAAAGAAAGTTCTGGTTCATCGACAATCAAGACTTTGTTTTTTTGATCAGCCAGGAGATGACTACATATCCTCATTACGGATATCAAACCATCACCTAACAGATCCGTTCTGTGTTCTTGATTACCATTTGTAATATACTTCACGTAGTCTTGTTCGCTATCGTCTGTATCAATAGTCCATGAGGTAAAATTTTTGTTGACTTTTTTGATGAGTCTAATCATCTCTGCCTTTTTTAATGGATCTTTATTAATACTTCTAAAAAGTGCCGCCACTTCTAGCGATGAATTCTGACCACGTACCTCTTTCGTTAATGATGTTTGTGTAAACTGTGCGGGAGTGTACTCATTCCCAGAAGTCGATTGCCAGTGCCTACGAGACGAGATAATGTCGTATTCAATGGCGTGTTGATTTGAACCATCTTCGAGTTTAATTTGTGAACCACCGTCAATGTTTATAAAAACTGATTTTTGAGTGTCACTTTCAATAGTGATTACAGGTGTGTTTATATGCCTTTCTCCTTTTTTAATTTTCTTACTAGTTGAAATAGTCAACGCTTCGATAATCGATGTTTTACCTGAATTATTAGGACCAACTATTAAGGTCAGACCACTACCAATTTTACTATTTGGAATAGAAAAAGATGCTGTCTGAGGACTGCAAAAACCTCTATAGTTTTCTACTGTAACTTTTTTTAAATTTGCCATATCAAAGAATCTTTTTAACGTCTTCAAGAATTTGTTTTGTTTCTTTATCCAACATGTTTATTTCCGAAAGAATTTCGGTCGGTTCACGTAGTGCTGCTTCCTCCGCTTTATTCGGGTTCTTTGCTGAAAGATCAAACGTGACCAGGTCAACATCCTTCACATTTACACTCCATGAGTTTTCAGAATCGCCTTTGGTCTTTTGAAGTGATACAAAATCTGCAAGATCAGCTTCGCTAAGTGAATTTGTTTTACCTAGATTCCGACCAAGGTTGAGCTGGTAGAACCATACCTTCTTTGTTGGTTTACCTTTTTCAAAGAAAAGCACTACAGTCTTAACTCCAGCTCCAGTGAACGTACCTGAGGGGAGATCAAGTACTGTATGAAGGTCACAGTTCTCAAGCAATAGCTTACGTAATGACACTGAGGCATTGTCAGTGTTTGAGAGGAAGGTATTTTTAATAACAATCGCAGCTCGACCACCAGCCTTAAGACTCTTAATGAAGTGCTGTAAGAAAAGTGAGGCGGTTTCTCCAGTTTTTATTGGGAAGTTTTGTTGAATCTCACGACCAATACCAGCACCGAAGGGAGGATTTGCCAAAATAATATCAAATCGGTCTTTCTCCTGAATATCATTAATATTCTCAGCGAGTGTGTTTACATGCTTTATATTTGGAGCTTCAATACCATGCAGAATCATGTTCATGATGCCGATAATGTAAGCGAGGGACTTTATTTCCTTACCGTAGAACGTATTGTTCTGGAGCGTAGCCATTTGGCCCGAAGAAAGCTTTGATTGATTTTCAGTGAGGTAGTTATACGCCTCCACCAAGAATCCAGCAGAACCACAAGCGCCATCGTAAATCTTGTCACCGATCTTTGGATTAACGACTTTTACAATCGTTTTAATAAGCGGACGTGGAGTATAGTATTCGCCACCGTTACGCCCAGCATTGCCCATATTCTTGATCTTGCCCTCATACAAGTGAGAAAGTTCATGCTTTTCTTCATAAAGACGGAAGTGCATCCCATCAACAATGTTTAAAATCTCACGTAACTTGTATCCACTCGTAATCTTATTTTTAAGTTCTGAAAATATCTCACCAATCTTGTACTCGATAGTGTTTGGCTCTTCAGCCTTAAACTTCTTGAGATATGGAAAAAGTTTGTCGTTTACAAAGTCCTTAAGATCATCGCCATCAAGAGCGTTAGCGTAGTCAATTTTGCCATCTTTGGTTTTAGGACATGCCCAAGTATTCCAACGATAGTCAGCATCCAAGATGTAGTCGTATTTTTTACCAGCCAGAGCTGATTCGGTCTTTTTGGTTTCATCAAGATCATCCAAGTACTTGAGAAAAAGAATCCAAGATGTTTGCTCCACATAATCAAGCTCAGTAGCAGAACCGGAGTCTGTATGCAGAATATTGTCGATATTTTTAAAAGCGTTTTCAAACATAGTTAATTATCTTCTTCATTAGGTTCAATTAAAACCTCCCTTGGTGTAACGCCATCAGCTGGCCCTATTACTCCAGTTTCCTCCAAAAGATCAACTAATCTAGCGGCTCTAGAGTAACCAATACGAAATTTACGTTGCAAATAGGAAGTTGAACATTTTCCTGCTTCTATGACTGCTTCTTTAGCATCCTCATATAAATCATCTTCCCCTTCGGCATCTTCACTTAGTGATGCCATAAATGACTGTGGACTACTATCAGATAAATCGAGATCGTTAGTACCTTTTAGACTAGGTTCTACACTGAGCTTTTTTACCCGTTCCTTAATCTCTTCTTCGCTAATGTAGTAGCCCTGAAAGCGCTGAAGTTTGGGTTGATCAGGTATCAACAAAATCATGTCGCCGTTACCGTGCAGTTTTTCTGCTCCAGCCTGATCAAGGATAGTTCTTGAATCTACTTGCGAAGCGACACTGAGTGCAATACGAGTTGGAATATTAGCCTTTAACATACCAGTAATCACATTAACGGATGGTCTTTGGGTAGCCAAGATCAAGTGAATTCCTACCGCTCTACCCATCTGCGCCAACCGTATCAAACTAGTTTCAGTCTCCTTAGGATAAGCCTGCATTAGATCATTCATCTCATCACAAATGATTACTATATAGGGTAGTGGCTCCGGCAAACTTTCTTTTGACTCTGCTTTCGATCCCTGCTTTTGCCATTTTTCTAAAGCTGGCTTATAAACCAAATCATGGTAGTAGGAAATACCCTGAACTTTTTCAGACTCTAGTAAGTCATAACGACGATCCATTTCTTTATTTGCCCAACTTAATGCCTTTGCCATTTTTTTACCGTCAGTAATAACGGGGGTCAGGAGGTACGGAATTTTGTTATATAAAGTCAAATCTGTTCTTTTTGGATCACATATAATGAACCTTAATTGGTCAGGACCATTAAATTCAATAAGGGAGTTTATAATAGTGTGAAGGAATATAGATTTACCTGACCCAGTGGCACCGCCAATCAACATATGTGGGGTTCTGGCAATATTTAGTTGGTGCAGTTCACCAAACTCTCCGACACCAAGCGGTACAATCAGTGGTGAAGCATCATTAAACTCAAATTCAGCCAGTGCTTCCTTTAGGGGAATAGTTATCGATTCGACAGGCTTAGTAACTTTAATACCGATAAGTTTCTTATCAGGTATTGGTGCTTCTATCTCAACATTATCAGTCCCAAGTGCATAGCGCAGATCATCAACAAAGGTAGTAACCGTCTTCATTCTGGTCGGAGTAACCATCTCAAGCTCAAAGTGATAAGCGCGTAGTCCACCTTGAGATTTCACTACCTTGATATCGACGCCAAAATTAGAGAAAGTTTTAAGAATAATTTCTGACATTTTAGCTAGCACTTCCCTACTCTCGTTAATGGGGGTATGATTTTTCATAACTTAATTGTACACCTTCACCTCTACTAGTGTCTAGAGTTTATACACCCACCAAAGCGATTCGAACGTCCTTCACGGAGCGGAACGCTGCATTGACAAATACTACTTTGCAGTGTAGAGTACGAACTGTAAGTTCTTCCTCAAACAACCGGAGCTATTGGATGAAAATTGAAACACTGAACGCGATGGCATATCGCCATCACCCCCTTCAAGCACTCGTTGTCACGTTTGCTCCAGGACCAGACGGTCTTCGCATGCTGTCAGTCCTGCAGGGTTACACTGACAAGGGTTATGTCAGGTTCGAAAGCAAACTCCTCGTTCTGGCAATACTTTACAGTCGCGACTGGGATCGAACGGGACGCAAGTTGACCATGTACTTCGTTGCCGGTAAGCTCTGGAAAGAAGATGAATTCTTGAGACTTGCCGAAAACGGCATCGAGAGTATTGAAGTTGTATCTTCTTCTCCCTTGAACGCACTACAGTCGAGCCGTCAAAGGAAGCGTGATGAAGCAACTACTGAGATTACGGATGCAGTTCTCTCAACTGAAGTTCGCAATGAGTTTTCCGAATGGGGCCTCAAAGTGAGACATCATCAGCTTCAAGTCCACGGACTTCACTCGATATGCATCGCTGTCGACAATGACAAGACCACGGTCTTCTCCCTCTTCTTCGAGGGCTGGTCCGGAAATCTTCTCACGTCACATGGTGAGATCTTGTGCAATTACAGCTCGTCCGAGACGGCACAAAGCGAACTGCGCAAGATGCTTGCAAAGTACCTCGAAGAAGCAACAGCATAGGCTTCGCAAAACGACCCCGACACAGATCGGGGCGTTTTCTTATCCCTAACAACCCCGGCTTCAGCCGGAGGTTTCTAGATAATAAGAAAAAGACCATCAATCACTGATGGTCTTCGAGTCGTGTGCCATACTCATGTAGTGCTTGATCATGAATGTGGCGACATCAAATATTGGAAGTTCGTGCTCAGCGTCAACGTAATCCAATATTATTTCTGGATAAGTAGAAGCAATCTTATCCCAGGTGATTTCTTCAGCAAGGCCCTCTAACTTTGACATTACAAGATAACTGATCGCATACATCTCTTTCGTGAATATTAGCGGTAGACCCTTTATTTTGAACATCGATTTAGTAACCTTGCGATCTCGAACGTAAAAACAAAGGCTGGGAATTTCAAACTCCGAAAGTTTCGAATACAATTTGGCTTTCGGGGAAATCAATAGTACTTTCCCAGTTTCGCCCCTGAAGTCAGAGCGAATTGTAAATACATAGTCACGTTGTAGTTTAGGATCATTGACCGCATCGTTTACATCTTTCTCTGCTACAACCAGCGATCGAATATCTGCTTGAATTTCTTGAAATGAGTAGGATACGCCGCGTGCATCAGAGGAGATTGATTTAAGGTGCTTTTTAAGGACCCTGCGAATCTTAAGAGCTTGTCCACTAATTACTTGAATCACAGTTAGTTTCCTGTAAAAGAGCAACGGGGTAGATTATAGCATAAAATAATGATTTTTTCAGATATGATTTATGTGATTATGAAAATCAAAAGCCAAACTTCATTTCTACGGAGGGCAGTTTTTTAAACAAGTACACTTAACTATACAAGTTTGGGCACCACTTTGGCATCATTTTGGGCTTAAAAATTTAGACTTTTAAAGTGACTAGCCAGGATTATTAAAATCTGTTTAACAAAACTATCGCATGCCATACTACTGATCTGGGTAAAAAACTAAGCACGTGGTAGTATTATGTTATGGAGTGCTATTTTGCATCATACAGCAAAGAAAGGAGTATCGCGTTTTGGCAAGAGAAAAAGGCCACCCCAGTAATTCAACACCATTACGATGAAGATAAATATAATGGCTTCAGCAGTGATGAATATAAGGCTGAATATCTAGAAGCCAACCTCGCTGTCGCTGAAGAATTAAAAAAACTGTTACCAGATATCTTAGAAACAATATTATCTATTCCTCCTGACCCTATCTGGGGACGACCATCACAAATACTGGATGCCATAACAAATCGTGATCGTAATGACACACCTACTGTTGACCAGTTTCTAGTATGTAAGCAATATCTTAATGAAAGTCAACAACTTGCGCTGTCAAAACTACAAACAAAACGTGACGAGCTTGCCCTTAAGATCAGAACCGATAACCAAGTCGCGAAAATGGCATTGAGTGTTAAGATTTCTAAAGATGATCTACTAGAAATAATAGAGACTCTTGATTTTGGATTTAACGCAGTATCAACATTAGGTGACATTTCCTATCATTTACTGGATCATTTTATTAACTACTTTAATCTTGAATTAGACAAAAAAAATAATTTACCAACAAAAGCCGAAATGTTGCGTCTTTATGAATCAATTAATTCTAAAGCGATCCAAGAAATTTCTGATCTTAGTCATGAAGAACCTAAAGATTTGATAGACTTTTTACAAAAACTTAAGCCCGTGGCAATTGACCTACAAAGTCACTCTGACTCCGATTTTTTATTAGTAGGAGATGATTTTCAACCTGAAAGTTTTGAAACATACTTAAAAAATAGATCCAAAGAGATTTTTGTAGACATTGAACAACATTTACCAAGTAATTGGACCATTACAAAATAATCCGAACTTCCTCACCAAGCAGTGCAGCACGGGAGCACTATTTTAGCGTTTTTTTGCAACCAACCCAACGTTCGAAAACTCGTCCAGTACGCTAGGTCTCATGGTTGACTTAATCTTATTAAAAGTGCATAGTCTACACAGATTAAGCACGTAGGTAACTGGAGAAAAAAAGCGTGAGCACTACAAGTCCGACTCCGCCAGAAAGAATTACCTCATCTTTTCTTTCTGTGCTAGATGTATATATTGATAATCCAGAGACAGCGCTTACTGGATATGATGTGATGAAACGAACTTCTATCCCCTCTAGGACGCTTTACCCACTACTAAATAGAATGAATAAACTGGGATGGATTTGTGAAGTGGAGGAACCTTCCAATATTGCACCCCAGGAACAAGGGTCCCCAAGGACTTTCTACAAAATCACATCTGGTGCACTAAGCATCGGGAGGTCAGTTGTAAAAAAGTGAGTGTTAAGAAAAATCAACCGCTATTTAGACGTTTTTACTACCTCACATACTCAGCATGATCTGAGTGTTCTTTCAATCTTAGGAGAAACTGTATGACAACCGAACGGCAAGATGTGTCTCTTGATGAGCTTCAAACTAAGGCTGAGAAGCTATTATTGCTCCTCAAACACAGAGAACCTGGATTGTTCACGTGGCATGAGTTCCTTCATGAAAATCTGGAAGACCTCCACGATCTCATTTCGCGAGCACTCGGTAAGTAGAGTCAATTGCCACTATCCGTCCGAAGGAGCCGTTCGCTTCTGCGGACGGTTTCTTTTATATTCTCAAGTTCTAAACCACTCTATCTTCAAACAGTCCCAAACATTTCACTCTGTTCCAATTCGCGTTATATCCCCTTACAGTTCAATGTTTGAAGTTCATCCAGACAAAGTTAGATATTGACACTCTCCTAATTTATTGGTAAAAAGTGGGAGGTGATGCTTGTCCTAACCGTAATAAGTGTCAACTTGACACTTATTACGGTTAGGTATACGATAAGAGCAGATTATTAGTGTCAAGTTGACACTTGTTCATTTACAACAAGCGAGGAAACACACATGACGGACTTCTCAACGTTGGAGGCAATCCGAGGAGCACTCACGAATGCTAATACATTCGTTGATCTTTTCGGTCCCCAAAGCCCTGGAGATACCGGTGAAAAGGAAATAAAAAAAGCATTTGCTCGCCTCGCCCGACTTATTCATCCTGATCATGTTCCCTCCCCCCTAAAAGGGGTGGCAGGTGATCTGTTTATGGAAATGAAAACGAGACGAGACTCAGCAATCGATGCTCTTCGAAACGGCACTTACGGTAAACCATTTCAGAAATCTGCACCAGAAGTAAGTAATACACTCACGGTAACAGGTATAAAAGAGACGTATGAATTAGACTCTGCGTCACTTATCGAAGGAGATTTCTCCTTCATATACCGCGGTACCGCGAGGGTAACTGGTGATCGTGTAATCGTTAAGATCGCACAAGAACCAACGGCAAATGTATCTCTGGAAACCGAAGCAGAAATCCTGAGACGCTTTGGAGATAAGTCATCGAAGAATCAACTCAAGGATCTTGCTTCATTCGTACCTTCATTCGTCGAATCATTCGTCGTCACGGAAGCAGGTGGATATCAGCGACGTGTAACTGTACTTACGGAAAAATCGGGGTACATCTCACTAGCCGATATCATCAAAGCATACCCAGACGGACTTGATCCGCGAGATGCGGTATGGATCTGTAGACGTGTCCTCGGACAAGTGCTCGCTGCACTTAAGGCGGGTGTTGTACACACCGCTATTGTCCCAGATCATATCCTTGTTCATCCCATATCGCATGATCCCCTCCATATCGGATGGACACATGCACTTCAACATCCTACAAAATCAGGGCGGCTCGTGACTCAATACATCGACCGATATCAAGCATGGTATCCAGATGAAGTAAGGCGTCACGAGACACCTGACCATCGCACTGATCTCTACATGGCAGGTAAAACGATGATTGCCCTGCTTGGCGGCGATGTTCGCACAAACAAGCTACCAAGTGCGATACCGATCAAACTTGCTGAGCATATACGACGTAGCGTCACACAAGAAAGAGCGCGCCGTCCGGATGAAGTATGGAAGTATTTTGATGAGTTCGGTCACATCGTCAAAAGTCTATGGGGTAGGGTCTATCGACCTCTCTTAATGCCCACACAACAGTGACCACATGAAACCATGGGAGAAATATCATGGGAAGCGGAGCTTGGGATTCAAATGTATACAGAACTGCCGCAACAACGCGTGCGACCACCGGAGTCGATGATTTCGACTACGATAGAAAGGTGAAATCGGGCCTTGTGTCCGGTATTCACGCGTCACTTGATCCGAAACTGATGAATGGCGGCGTACGCGAGAGCCGAGACAGCGATGAGCACCCGGAGTCACTTCCTATCGCCGTCATCTTCGACGTAACTGGTTCGATGGGCGGTATTCCGAGAGTGTTGCAGCAGAAGCTCGTAAGATTGATGGATGTGATCAAGGACAAGGCGAACATCGTCGATCCGCAGATCCTCGTCGGCGCAGTGGGTGATGCAACATGCGACCGGTATCCATTCCAGGTCGGGCAATTCGAGTCGGACAACCGTTTCGACGAACAGTTGCGGGCGATCATCCTGGAGGGCAACGGCGGTGGACAGATGTACGAGTCCTACGGACTCGCGTTTAAGTTTGCAGCTGATTGTACTGAAATCGACTCATACGAGAAACGGGGAAAGAAAGGGTACTTCTTCACCATCGGCGACGAAATGCCCTGGGACCCCGTACGTGCAGATGAAGTTGCGGAGGTCTTCGGACTAACCGCAGTGGAAGACGAGCGAATCGAAAGCGTAATCGCGCGAGCGCAAGAAAAGTGGGAAATCTTCCACTACTTCCCGCTCGACAGTGGATACGGAAAAGAGACGCGTACGCACGAACGATGGAAAAGGCTCCTCGGTGAACGATTGCTCTTCATCGAAGACTCGAGTCTTATCTGCGAAGCAATCGCAGCACAGGTCCACGTAATGGAGACAGCAAGCTCAATCGACAAGGTGCTCGATGATATCGGCATTAAGGGTCATGCTCGCAATATCGTAGGTAACGCCGTCGTGCCTTACAAAGCCGGAGGCCTCGTAAAAGGTAGCTCGTCAAACCTCCCTACCCGCAAGGCTGGGGACAGGATGAAACGGGTATAACAACAATCTGGCGCAGAGTCGAGGACCGACTCTGCGCCTTTCTATAGGTGAAGATTATGGTTAAAGCCACTATCGTGGTTGACTTAGGATTCGGAGACTCAGGAAAAGGGACTATTGTCGACTACCTAGCAAGACTCGGAAACTCCCCCACAGTCGTTCGCTACAACGGTGGTGGGCAGGCAGGACACAATGTTGTGACTTCAGAAGGACAACATCACACTTTCTCACAGTTTGGCGCAGGATCTTTCGTACCGGGTGTGCGAACGCATCTTTCACGATTTATGCTTCTCGATCCATACACACTCAGTAACGAAGAAATGCATCTGAATCAAATCGGTGTGTCTTATCCCCTTTCCAAACTAACCATCGACCGTTCAGCGAAAATTGTGACCCCCTTCCATAAAGCAGCAAATCGGATCCTCGAAACGCTTCGTGGAAGTGGCAAGCATGGAAGTGTTGGCCTCGGCATCGGTCAGACAATGTTTGACTCAATTTCATTTCCCGCTGACACAATCTATGCATCAGATCTGCGACAACCTGACGTGTTACTAGAAAAGCTCACTCGTATCCGTTTACGGAAGTGTGATGAGTTTGTTCACCAATTAAAGTCATTAAATTATGACTCACTAGTCGGTAAAGAAGTGAGCTTACTGTTCGATGCGACAGCTTCCTTGCGAATTGCCCAACAGATGTGGCGTATGGGGATGCGATACCACCTTGTCTCTGAAGGGTATCTCGCTAGACTTGCTTGTCAAGGTGACTTGATATTTGAGGGTGCGCAAGGGGTGTTGCTTGATGAATGGTATGGGTTTCACCCGTACACAACATGGAGTACCACAACAACTGAAAATGCGCTCACACTACTCCGCGAGATCGACTATCCATATACAGTAAATCGTCTTGGTGTTCTACGCCCCTACGCGACACGTCATGGTATTGGGCCACTTCCGACCGAGATGTCTGGTCACGATATATCGCTAGGAGACCTCCATAACGTGGACGGAACTTGGCAAAACAAGTTTCGCGTCGGCTGGTTCGACTCGGTACTTACCAGATATGCCTTATCAGTAACAGGTGGTGTTGACGCACTCGCTCTCACTAATATCGATAAGTTCGGAAGGGTGCGAGAACGTTACATATCAACTGGGTACGAACTGGATAATGATAGGAACACACTCACACACCACGATCTCCTTGACATTGACCCGAAGAGAAAAAAAGTCGTCGATATCAGAGTTAAACGAGAGCGAACTAACCTTATCCTTCAAGAGCGACTTACGAACTACCTCATGGGTGTAAAACCTACTCTTACTCGTATAGGAGACGATAATGCGATCATAGCCGCAATCGAAAAGGAAACAAGGACCCCGGTGATACTTACGTCTTACGGTCCAACCTATCTAGATAAAAGGATATGCGAATCGCAACCCAGAGAAGTTTGCGTCTAATGTTCATTACTACCGCCCGACCAAGGCCGCCTGACCTTGGTCGGGCGGTTTTTTATATCTACACCACGGAATCTGGTCATATACCTCCCAAGTGCATAGTCTGGAGTGATGGTGTATGATGAAAAACAATGCGGGAATTTGTAAAAACTAGTCTTTACCTAAGCTTATTTGCGGTTGTCTTTACCCCACTTGTCTCCTTCGACACTTTGTTTTTTCCGGCCATCACCAGCAAGGCTGTCTTCTTCTACGGCGTAGTACAGTTAGCACTTCTACTATATTTTATTCACCTAAACATTGATAAAGATCCCTTATTACCTGACTTGTCTACCTTAGTCTTGATTTTACCACTCTTCGTTGGACTAGTAGGTGTGTCGAGCTTATTAAGCGACAACCCAATGGTTAGTTTCTTTGGTGATTTTGAACGCATGGATGGTTGGGTAACCCTGCTACACCTAATGATTTTATTTCTACTGACTTCGGCCCTATTTACAAAAAGTAAGATCTGGGATCGTTTCTTTTTTACCTCAACTGGCGTGAGTGTCATAGTCTTCTTTTCTGCCTTATTTAAATACCTAGAAACCTCTGAAGCACATACAGCAGAAATTCGAGTCGATGTTTTGTTTGGTAACGCTACCTTTCTAGGCACCTATGCCATGTTACACATTTTTATCGGAGCGTATCTAGCTACGAGACAAAAACTTTTCTCCCGAGCACAAGTTTTATTACTATCCATTTCTCTCCTAAACTTAGCCACCATCATCTTTTCTGGAACGCGCGCCGCACTGATAGGGGTCTTTTCTGGCTTAGGTGTCTCATTTCTGGTTTATTTTTTGAAGACAGATGGTATTGATAGGTACCGTAAAATTGTTTCTGTATTCATAATCGGTCTGACTCTAATTATCGGTGCCGGTGTAGCTAACCATTATCGTGCAGAACTAGAGAATGTCTCTATGATTGGACGGTTACTCCACTTAACCCCCGAAACCCTTACTCAACAACCCCGCTATTACATCTGGAAAGCCGCTATCGAAGGTTTTCAGGATAAACCTTTCATGGGTTGGGGAGTTAATCAATTTCTGAACGTATACAATCTACACTACAGTCCAGAAACAAAGAGTCGATTTAATGTCGCGATTGGTGAAATCTGGATTGACCGAGCCCACAACATGTACCTGGAATGGCTGGTGGCTGGTGGCTTGCTCTCCTTCGGTCTCTATATTTTTCTACTAGGCTACTCAATCTATGTGGTACTTAAACGTCTAAAAACAAAACTCTCTTCACAAGCACTATTGCTCGGATTGCTGACTGCCTACATGATTAACAACTTATTTGCTTTCGATTCACTAAGCACATTCATTATATTTTTTACCCTTCTTGGCTATATCCACTTTCTCGACCAATCACTAAACTTAAAATTTAAAACCCCAGCCGTGTTTTCATATCTTAAGACAACGGTAGCAACAATTGGAGTAATCATAGTGGTATTGGCTGCTAAAAACATCACCTGGGCAACCTACACTACCGCCAGCACAGTCGCCGACTTTCTGCGGTCTGGTCCTGGCTCAGAGGAACAGTTACAGACCCTATCCTCCCTTACCGCACCCGACACATACGCTCCCTGGCACGTGAACATGATACTAGCTGAGGAAATAAGAGCAATTTTAAAAACCAAAAAGGCAGAACCTGACGTAGCCCTAACTCTTGCTGAAAAGATAACTGAAAAAATCAATTCGGAACAAGATGAAGGAATACGCGATGCCCGAACGGCTTATTTATACTGTCGAGCAGTTCGACAGTTTGGTGACCTAGAAAACGCCAAGGAGTTATGCTTGATGGCGGTGGAAAGTGCGCCGAACACCCAAGATGTACTTCTTGAATTGGGACAGGTATACCGTGACCTTGCAATGTATGAGGAATCATTAGAAGTAATCAAAAATGCGTACCTCGGCGAACCAGATTATGACCCGATTCGACCCGAATACGCTGCCGCATTAGTCTATACTGGCAATATTGCTGAGGCACACAAAATCTTAAACGAGCGATACGGAACACATCTGATTGACGACAAATCCCTATTAACAGCCTACACTCACATCCACGCCTACAGCGACGCATTAGAAATAATCGAAAAACACATCAAAGAAGACCCCGCTGAAATTGGCTATCACATATCACGTGTTAGTATCTACTTAAAACTCGGTCAGAAAGACAACGCTATTACTGCCGTTAAAGATCTCATGGAACTGGACAAAAATTTTAAAAAGACTGGCCGAAACATTATAAAACAAATCGAGGCAGGAGAAGATATTCTAGGAAGCAATTTCCCACTGGAGTAGAAAAATCCTTCTAAGACTTTTGTTTATATAGAACATAAGCGACACCAGCCGCCACAAAGGAAGTCACTATCTTGGCGGTTATTGCTCCCGACAAACCAAAGGCAGGCGTCAATATGGTAAATATTAAAATGTCGATGATTACGGTCACCATCGTATAAGAATAAAGTCTCTCCGTCCTCCGGTCCGACAGCATCTTTAGCACGTAGACATGAGCCGGTAAAGCTAAGGGGATCATCGTTGAAAGTAACATTAAGTTACTCGCCTCCCCATATTGCGGAAAGAAAACTGGCAGGAGAAAAAAGGCAAAAAACGCTATAACGAAGACACTACCGAAACTTAGTACCACTGCCTTGTTAAACCATTTTCCTAGATCTTCTGATTGATACCCCGATAGTTGTAGCTTCGGTAAGACAAAAATCTGTAACACATTACGATAGGCGTTTCGGATATGCTCAATCGGCAAAAAAGCAATTATGTATAGAGTAAGTGCTGCCGGACCGAGAAAGATAAAAATCAAAACCTTCTCTAAGGCTGGAAGTAACGTAAAGGATAACTGAAATAAAGTAAGTTGCTTTCCGAACTTGGTATCAGCCTCAAAATCATATGCAGAACCCGGCGTATTAACCAAATGTTTTTTAACTACAAAGAGAGCGATGATGGTAATAAATGACTGTGTACAGTAGTACCACAACATCGTTCCATACACTGTGTCGGTAGTAACCGCTCCGTACCACACCCCTAGAGTTACACTAGTTACGATCACACCGTCACAAATTGTCTTAAGCCTAAATTTATGCAATCCCGCCAAGGCAATACCAGGCATCAAATAAAGATTTGCGATTGGCGCTAATACCCCAGCTACCAAAAAAGCCTTAGTGAGGTCTCTGTCTCCTTGTAGGTAAAAAACTAGAGCTAGCAAAAAAGCACCAATTGAAGCACCAGCACCCCACTTAAACTGAGTCTTCAAGGCTTGCTTAAAACCGTCATATGAATAGATAGGCATTTGCTGGAGAACAACCGGCCCAATTCCTGGTAATGAAAAAAAGGCAAATACTGAAAGTATCGCTACCAAAAATCGCGTTTTACCAAAGGTCTGTGCTTCCAATACGTTTGAAAGCACGATTATGATTGCAATCGCCCCAGCACTCAGGACTATCTGGTTTAAGATAGTCCATATAAAGTCACTTGGAACGGCTTTTTTAAAATCCGATTGATTTGCGTTCATACCTCACAATACTAACCCGACAAGAATCCAAAAATGTCGCCAATGTAGTGTATCAACAAAAAGACCTTGAACTAGTATCCCTACAAGCGCCGCTGTTAGCACATTATTATAAATTGATTGACTTGCTCTTTTTTTAAAAGCTTGTCTTATGGCGAAGATGATGAAAGTTAGGTATAAAGCGATACCGACAAACCCTTGTTCATAAAGTACTCGCAGGTAGGTATTGTGAGCCGAAAATCCCGATCCGGTATTTTTTTCGTAAGTTCCACTACCCGACCCCAGCCAGACACTTGCCGCACTACGATCCATAACCCTCTCTGGCGCCGCTTGCAAATTTTGCAGTCTTGGTATATCAGAAGTATTATGTCGATGTACTAAGGTGGCTGAAAAATATGAACTCTCACCAAGCGGTACCGCAAAAATAACTGTAGTAGCCACAATGAGGGATAATGTTACCACCCCCATCATCCTTACCATCACCTCCTTAGTCCAAAGAGGTCTATGGATAATAAGTAAAACCACCGCCCCGATAAGCAGGTTAAGCCAGGCACCACGTGAACCGGTTAGGATTAAATTTCCAAAGATGAGTAACGCTAGGCCAAGATACAACAAATACTCATTTCGCTTTGTCGCAAAGAAAGCTTTACTGGAGAATACGAGTATTGCCGGAACCAAAAAAGCACCATAGACATTCGGATCGTCAAAGAAGGCAGTGATCCTAATGTTATCCTCCCAAAAAAACCACGCTCTTTCACTACTATCTCTGACTAAAATACTAAAGTACGCAATTGCCCCAACCAATGAAGAAAAGACGACCCCGACCAAATAGCCAATTACTACACCTCTTCTTGTGTCTGACTCTTTAGAAAACCAGAACTGTGCCACACCATAGACAGCTAAGAGAAATACGGACGCCGCCAAAAAAACCGGCTCAACTCTCGGTATTAGGAACATCTGAAACACTACCAGGACGAAGAAAAATAATAGTATGTAGTTTTGTTTTGTAAACGGGATGAACTGGTAAAGATCGTGACGGTAGACAATACATATAGTCAACACTCCAACAATCACTGCAAACACCTCAAAAACCGAGAGATCAGTACCACCAAAAGACAACAGAAACCCTAGCAGAGCAGACGTAAACACAAGCACCTGTGACCGATTGATTTTAGACCACTCCATACTGTTTATTAATGTACTAGTATACTAATACAAAATCCCCTGATCTGACAGGTGACAAAGGTACAAACCACTGTTTGGTTGCTTAATTATTTGTAATTTTAGGATTTCGGTACACCTAGCTTTTTTTAGTGTTATACTTAACCTATGCTGTTACGAACTTAGGAGTTTAATTTGTAATATGGACAAGAAAAATATTTTAGTGGCAACTGGTGCCTTGATCCTGGGAATAATCATCGGCTTAATCTCTGATTGCCCTTGGTTTCAAAGTCAAAACTGGCATTCGGACACCATGATGGACAGGAACAACGATCGGAACACCGCTGGTATGAACATGAATCATAGTATGCACGGGATGATGTCGGTCAAAAATGAACAAGAATTCTTAGAACACATGATCCCCCATCACGAGGAGGCGGTTGAGACCGCTAAAGATGTACTGGCTCGTGGTGGAACAACGGAAGGAATACGCACTCTACTCAACAACGTTATAACTGCCCAGGAAAAAGAAATCGCTGATATGAAAGCTTGGTACGCTAGTTGGTATGGTAAGGACTACTATGATACTGGCTCATACCAAAAAATGATGCGTGATCTTAGCAACTTAAGTGGTGCAGACCTAGACCGTGCCTGGCTTGAAGACATGATCCACCATCACATGGGTGCAATTATGATGGCTGAAAGTATCGAGGACAAAACTACACACGAAGAGCTATACGAACTTGGTCACAACATCACTAAAACACAATCAGAAGAAATTGCTCTCATGAAAAAACTACTAGCAGAATCGTATTAAGAAGCCGCTTAGCGCCGGACTACCCTTTTCTTTAGCTTATACTAAAGCACTGTTACCTCTGCGACTATTTATTAGAATAAATCAAATGTTATAATCAAAATCTATGTTAGATTTTTACTTTTTGTTACCAATCCTTAACTTTACCTTAGGTGTTGGAAGTGTCTTTTTGCTATTAGTCACTCTGGTCCTAGCTTATGACTTAATCTACCGAAAAGGATCATTATTCGGTACTCTACTCCAACCCTACTTATGGCCACTCATTATCGGCACTACCGTATCGGGAGTCGTCTTGTCACTAGTATACTCCGAGCTATTTAACTTTGTCCCTTGCTCCCTCTGCTGGCTACAACGCATTGCCCTCTACCCACAAGCACTTATTGCGATTCTCGCTTGGCGACATAAAGACGTTATACATTCTTCAATTTACGGTATTGGCTTATCGATCTTTGGCCTACTGGTAGCAGTTTACCAATACATCTACCAAGCCATCCCAACAGAGACCCGTCAGGGTTTTGTCCCTTGTCTAGCTGATGGCAGTGGCGCCGATTGTGCTACTAAAGTAATTGATCTCTTCGGTTTTGTAACCTTCCCTTTTATATCCGCTGTAACCTTTGCTTTCTTAATCACTCTTTATTGTTATCTTCGCAAAACCGCTAACTAAAATTACTTTTACCCACTTTATTGAGATAGATTACCTTACCCGAGACCTACGAAGCACCCCGTGACAATTCCCTACTTTTTGGTAGGATGTTTTTGGAATAGTAAACAAAGAGGAATTAACCATGGCAGCGTTAACTATTGCCATCGTTCAAGTTGGCGAAGCCAACTACAACAAGAAAACTCTGACACCTCATGGCAGGGAAATTATTGTTGAGCTGGCCAATCACTTTCACGAGTTTCGCTGTTTTGCCGGTATCGCAACACGAATTGTCCATTGTTCCAACTCTCCGACCTGTATGGAGACTGCCGGGATAATTGCCCAAAAACTAGATCTGAAAGCGGACGCAAATGCTCTACTTAATTCGAACACTAGAGATGCCGGAAGGAAGGTAGCCAGAAGCCTAATCGATGATATCTTGGGTATAGACTATCGTGCTGGAATTTTGGTTGGCCAGGGTGACTTCCCACTTGGTATCACAAGTGGACTCTTAGAAGCTAAGGGCAAAAGACCAGTCTACGAACCAATGAGACCAGGAGAAGCCTACTTGATCTACCGGTCGACTGGTGAATACCACAAAATCACAGCAAGCACCGAGGAGGTGTAAAATGAGAACACAAAAAATAGATCTGGGTAACGGGATCTATTTTGAAACAATTCGAGGTAGATCTAACTTGACCTGGAATGGGCTGACCCTGTTTGCAGATTATGTAGGAGGACAATTCCTGGCCGGAAAATTGTTCTGGCTCAAGAAAGATGGTCACTACGACATTTTTGACCTTGAATCGAGAAAAATGTTGCTGACAAGACTCGAGAGTCTACCGACCGGCACAAAGGCCGAGGTCGAACGACAGATCGAACTGTTGCTGGTAGAACAGGGGAAAAATTCTCCCAGTTAACCACGATTGTCAGGGGCGCGCTTGCGCGCCCTTTTGTTTTTCATATAATTACCATATGCCTGAACTACCAGAAGTCGAAACCGTTCGACTCCAGTTGCTCCACCATTTAGTCGGAGTAACTATTACTAATCTTAAAGTCTTCAATGAAAAAACGGTTGGTAACAGTCGCAAATTTAAACAAAAGTTAAAAGGTAAAACTTTTAGTTCAATTGACCGTATCGGTAAACTCTTGATTTTTTCTCTCAAAAATGAACCTGACCTATTCCTTCTCGGACACCTAAAGATGACCGGGCAATTTTTCTTAGTCACCAAGGATTCAATTCTCGGTGGTGGACACACTGCTACCGAAACGGATTTCTCTTCCCTTCCTAATAAGCATACTCGAGTTGCTATTCAGTTAGAAAACGGTACCACCCTTTTCTTTAATGACTTGCGAAAATTTGGCTTCTTGCATCTTGCGACTAAAGCCGAAATGGAAAAGGCCCGAGAACGATTCGGAGTCGAGGCAACTAATCCCAAGTTAGACGTCACAACACTCCATCTCAAGATTAAGCGTAAACAAACTCCGATCAAAGCTACACTACTTGACCAGACCTTAATCTCTGGACTCGGTAACATCTACGTCGACGAAGCCCTTTTTAAAGCCAAAATACTACCAACTAGATTAAGTTCTTCCATTACCCTTCCAGAGCTAAAGACTATCATCACAGCTAGTCGAACAATCATGAATAAGTCCATCAAAGTCGGTGGTACCACCTTTCAGCACTTTCGTAACACGGAAGGTAAGACCGGGAATTTCACCAAATACCTAAAGGTTTTTGGGAAAAAAGGGCAACCTTGCCCGACCTGCACCGAACCGATCAGTAAGTCCCGCGTGGCGGGTCGAGGGACTCACTTCTGCGTTAAGTGTCAAAAATAATATGCCAGTAAAAATGGAAGCCTCCTGGGCCAAACAACTAGAAAACGAATTTAATCTCCCCTACTTTCAAAATCTCACCGAAACAGTGCGCCAGAAGTATCTAAATCAAGAAGCGATTTTTCCACCCGCTCCACTAATTTTTAACGCCTTTACTCTCTGCCCCTTTGACCAAGTAAAAGTGGTAATACTTGGGCAAGATCCCTACCATGGAACCGGTGAAGCTCATGGTCTTTGTTTTTCCGTACCTGACCAAGTCCGCATCCCTCCTTCACTCAAAAATATATACAAAGAAATCGCTACCGACCTCCAAATAGAAACTCCGATGTCAGGCAATCTTGAAGGTTGGGCGAAGCAGGGTGTCCTCCTCTTGAATGCCACCTTAACAGTCGCCAAAGACTCACCCGGATCACACCAGGGTCTTGGTTGGGAGACTTTTACCGACGCCGTAATTAAAAAAATTAGCGACGAGAAAACCAACATTGTTTTCCTCCTCTGGGGCAAGTTTGCCGGAAGTAAAAGTGAGTTGATTGATGAAAGTAAGCACTTGATCCTAAAAGCTCCACACCCTTCGCCATTTTCGGTACACAAAGGCTTCTTCGGTTGTCGACACTTTAGTAAAACAAACACTTATCTTCAAGCACACGGGCTAGAGTCTATCAAATGGAGCTAAGCTAAACCAGGGAAAAAGTCACGTTTTATTTTTGCTTTTGGTACCTTCAGTTCACGAAGGAGTTTGTAGTAAGCGGAGACCATGCTGGGAGGACCGGAAAGATACCAAAAACGCTCTAGATAGTCTGGGGTGTATTTTTTTATTTTCTCCGCTTCAAGGTAGTCATTTTCGTAACCAGGTAAATTTTCTTTAGCTAGGATATGTACCACTTTTAAAGACAGGGTTTGAGTAGCTTCGCTAAGCTCTTCATTATAGGAAATGTCGGAAACGGTATTATTGCAATAATACAAAACAAAATCATTGCTATTCTTTGCGTGAATCTTCTCCTCTTCAAGCTGGCTTCGAAACGGAGTAATCCCGATACCTCCAGCCACCATAGCGATCTTATTCTTTTCACCAGGTGGCAACAAAAAGTTCCCTGCCCTTTGACTGGCAATTATTTGACCGCCAATTGGTAGACGCTCTAAGGTCGCCTTATAAGTACTACTGGGATCAGAAAAACGAACCCCAATACGCAAGTCATCACTCGAGGGAGCGGAGGCAATTGTAAAGTACCGACGTAAGCCTCGGTCATCAAAGCGCTCATGTGGCAACATCCACTCCAGGTATTGTCCGGATTTAAAGGTGACACCAGACGGTTTAGCAAAGACAAATTCGTAAGTTTCTTTTGCGATCAGTTTTTTCTCAATCAAGGTTAGGAATAATTTTTGTTTCAGGGTAAAGACGAAGAAAAGTAAGTTAAGAATAACTAGAGCCAATTCCGGAGTGACCGGCCACAAACTCATGAAGATTGTCGTTTGGGTTAGAAACCCAAGGAGAACCGCATAGCCGAGCTGCTGTTTTCTCTCCCCCGGCAAGGTGAAAGGTTCAGTGAACATATAAAACGCTAAAAATAAACTTGGCCCGGAAAGGAAAAAATTCGCATAATTACTGACATCCCCCGAGAAACGCCATTCCTCAAAGAGAAATACTAAAAAACCAACCAGGATAAAGGTCAGTACCGGAAGCCACTTTCGCAATTTAGCAACCAGGAGTAATCCAGCGATTAGGAGTGTTATAAACAACACGGGCTGTCCTACCCACCATCCTGATTCAAAGTACGGAAACCAACCAAAGAGGCTATTAAGGAAAAAGAACAAAACCAGTCCAGCGGCTGCGGGGTTGAGTAAATGTTGTTTCCGATAAGCAATGAGATACTTACTCAGTATCGCCAACAACACGACACCAGCAATCACTAACTGCCCTTTTAGGTCACCCCATTCGGCTGGTAAGACTAGGAAGAAAATAATCAGAGCGGTAATAAGTGCTGATTCATTGTTAACAACAATTTTGAAGACTTTACCAATGAGTGCGTTAGCAACTAACGCCACAACAACCGCGACAAGAAGCGACAACACTTGCTCCTGTCCCGAAAAAGAAACGATACTGAGTTGACCCAAAAGCATGGACACAAAAGCCAGTCCCAATAACGTATAGGAAACCAGCCGATACATCGCAATTTGATCAAGTCGACGTTGTGTGGCGGTAAATAAATTCATAGTTAAACAACTTTTCTTATTAGTATCTTACCCTTATAATACTATGGATTTAATCTTAATAAAATTTCAATATGCCAATTGTTGTTGTAGTTTTAGGAATTGTTATCATCGTGATGGGTGCGGCCCTGATCTTAATCCCCGCTCCTAAAGACGAAACCCCTACCCCGGTTAGTGCGGAAGTTATCCGCCCCGAAACAGTCGAAGATACCGTGATAGAAGAACAGAAAACCCCTGAACCAGAGCCAGAGCCGGAAATAAAGAAAACAGAGACTAGTAGTACTGAAGCAACCGAAAGTAAGCCTGAACCAGAAGTAACGAAAACTGAGACAACTGAAACTAAGCCAGCACCGGTAGCTACCAAAGAGACCACCACCTACAAGGCCAGCGAGCAATACCTGACTCCGAAGCGTACTTCACACAACATTGATGTAACCCTGACTCTCGAGGATAACATCGTGAAAGAAGTCTCCGTGGTCTATGACAACAAGGCTGGTTATTCCAATGGTTACCAAGAGAAGTTTGACGCTGCTTATAAAACTGAAGTGATTGGTAAAAGCTTAGCTGGCATTTCCTTAGCTAAAGTTGGTGGCGCCTCACTCACGAGTGACGCTTTCAATCAGGCCGTAGCCGAAATCAAAGATCAAGCTTCTTAAGATGGTATCCCTACCAGTTATTTCCGCCCTCGGGACTAAATGGTGGATTGAGATTTACGAAGAACTAGCGGAGGACAGAAAGGAGGTCACCTACGGTGACCTCCTTTCTGTCATCAAAAACTTCGAAGAAGCCTACTCACGCTTCCTACCCACTTCAACCGTATCACTTCTTAATCAGACTGGAGAGGTTCAAAGCCCTACTCCGGAGTTTTTAGCATTACTGACCTTTGGTCTAAAGATGCACAAAGAAACCGACGGGACTTTCAACTTTCTACTCGGTAAAATTCTAGAAAATCGTGGTTATGATGCCGAGTATTCATTTCAAGACAAAGCCCTACCTGAGATCATCCCCGACCCTAACGAAATATTGAAAGTAAACGACGAATTAGTCACTCTAGACATTACCAAAGGTCAGTTAGATCTAGGTGGTTTTGGTAAAGGTTTTTTGATTGATAAACTCAGTAATTATTTAAAAAACGAATTATCACTTACCTACTTTCTCATCAATGGTGGCGGGGATATGTATGGCACCAGTGATCAAGGAAGACCAATTAAAATCTATCTCGAAGGCGAGGATGACCAAACGTACCTTCAAGAATCTTCTTTGTTTAATAGTGGCTTTGCAGCTTCAAGTACCAGGAAGCGGGCATGGCCAGGCCAAACTTCCGAGCAAAACCATATTGTACAGACGATAAAGGAATCACTTAATTATTCTTCTGTCTTCGTTAAAGCTCCTAGCGCAGCTCTGGCAGATACTTGGGCGACCACCCTTCTTATTAATCACCCTAGTAACTTTAAATCCCACCTGGAGAAAGGTGGGATTAAAGTCGCTTGGTATGTACGCGAAGAAAAAACTCTATACCGAAACGTTCCGGATTTTTAAATGAACTAAATGTGACATTAAAGGCCACAAGCTACTACTTAAAGACTGATTTTAATCGATTCCAAAAACCTACAGCCCTATAATCTTTTTTTATTTTGAGGTGATTTTTCCTTCCTCAAATTTCTTTATCAAAGCCGGTATTTTTTCCAGCTCTTTTCGACTTAGATTGAAGTCAGCAATACCACCGATTGAGGCGAGGTTTTCAAGGCCTTGAGCGGAGGTGAGATTGTGGAAGACAGCAATATCACCGATCGAGCTTAGAGACTGTAGTCCTTCAGCGGAGGTGAGACTTCCGAAGTAAGCATCATTACCGATCGAGGTTAGAGATTGTAGACCTTCAGCGGAGATGAGACTTACGAAGCCAGCATCATTACCGATCGAGGTTAGAGATTGTAGACCTTCAGCGGAGGTGAGACTTCCGAAGTCAGCATCATTACCGATCGAGGTTAGAGATTGTAGACCTTCAGCGGAGGTGAGGTTTAGAAATTCAGCATCACCACCGATGTAGGTGAGATTCTCAAGTCCTTGGGCGGAGGAGAGGTTTGGGAGGTCAGCACCACCACCAATGTAGGTGAGGTTTTTGTACGATGTGTCAGTAGAATAATCAACTATAGATCCTTTTACCTCGTGCACACTATCTTTCACCTCCTGGGTCAATCTGGTCGTATCAATGGACAATCCAGGAATACTAGCCAAAATAGCAAACTCTTCTTCAGTTGTTGTTTCATCAAGACTAAGTTCACCTTTGACTACTTCTTTATCTAAATTACCTAGAATGTAGTCTTTGGTCAGGTCTGACATGGCTTCATATTGATTATTATGTCGCAGGATACTGTATGAGAAGTTCTCGGCCACACTATCAACTCGGAGTCCTGCCTCACTTAAGACTTGAAAGGTCTTAAGTGGTAGCTCGCTATCCTCGGGAAGTGAGTTAACCGGAGTGTTACCGCCCCCACGAAACTGGAGAAGTTTATGTTTAGTTAGATCAAGTTCTATAGTATATTTCGGGGTACCTCTTTGCCTTAGAGAAATGATGGCGTGACTAGGGTTATCACCCCGGATTTTAAAGTAGTAGGTGTTACCGTCACCAACACAATGTCCGAGTATCTTGCTCTCGGTTTCAAGATCAGCTTTGGTGAATAATCGAAAAAGATCGTAATTTTCTCCGTTTTCTAAAGAGAAGGAACCGACTAGTTCTTTTTCTTTCTCGGGATTGATTAGAGAAAGGAAGCCCTCGGTCACTCGACCAGTTCGATGGGGATTTTTAGGATCCTTGGCATAGGCAGTCGCCTCAAAGTCTGCAACCACTCTATCGAGAAGACCAAGCTTAAGGAGAGCAGCAATAGCCTCATGCCACTCTTTAGCTGATTGGTTATTTAGAATAAGAAAAAGCTGTTCGTCAGTAACGGAACCATCCGGAATTAAGGAAAGGAGGTCTTTGGCGTATTTACGAGAGAGTTTTTCCCGTTTTTCCTCAACCTCTAAACGTTTAGCTTCTTTCCAAAGATTATTAAGCGTATAAGTACTTTCGAGAAAAGCTCGATCTTTTCTCATTACGGTATCAAGGGCGGTATAGAGATTACTAGTATTTGGACCTTCTACCCACTTTCCATCTTGATTCTTACGTGGACTAAGATCACGTCTCTCATCAGCTAGAAAATGAGCGAGAGCGTCACGAAAATTCTTCTTCCCTTCCAGAGATAATTTTTCAAATATAACTTTGGCGGTTTCGTTCTGGGTTCTGATTGTATCATATAGTTGATTCAGTCTTTCTTGATTGGTAAGCCAGGTGACCGCTCCCGGAGTGACGCTATCTTTCCCAACCACCTCACCGATATCCTCTCCTTGTCTAACTCGAGCTTGTTGTTCAGGAGTTAGAGATTTAAAAGTTGGGTTAGGAATAAAAGAAACGCCTTGAGGATTGAGATCTTCAGGTGAACGACGCGGGAATTCTGATTTAGGTGGCATGTTATTGTATGTTTATTTTAACAAAACAACCCCTGTTTGGAAAATTGAGTCGGTTGAGTACAGACTCACTTAATTGACTTCTTCCTACCGTTAAGGACGATACAGACTCGAGTCGATATAACTACTAACTACAATCATTGAGCGAGGAAGTTAAAGTAAGGAACAGAAAGTATGCAACTCTGAGCACCCTCGCGGATTTTTAAATAAGGATATTTAAGACATTGTGGCTAAACTCAATCGTACCACTTGAGACCTCATATCGACTTTCCTTACCGTCAACCTCAGAGACTACAATCTCCCCTTTACGCAAAGCTGACACAAGTGGAGTGTGATTGGCTAAGATTGTCATATCACCTTCGCTCCCGGGTACCGTCACAAAATTAACCTCGCCGGTAAAAACTGGACCGTCGACTTTTACTAAGTTTAAGTGAAAGGTTTTGCCGGTAGACATAAATTAAGAATTAACTACTTCATCAATTCCTCCCTTCATGTAGAAGGCTTGTTCGCTCTTATCGTCATGCTTACCATCAAGTATCTCACCAAAGGCACGTACTGTCTCACTTAGTGATACATACTTACCAGGTGCTCCCGTAAAGACTTCTGCCACTGAGAAAGGTTGTGAGAGGAAACGTTGAATCTTACGAGCACGGTAAACTGTTTGTTTATCTTCCTCAGAGAGTTCTTCGATACCCAAGATCGCGATGATGTCTTGCAAGTCTTTGTATCTTTGGAGAACCAATTTCACTCCTTGAGCCACACGGTAATGTTCTTCCCCTACTACTTGTGGATCAAGCGCTGAAGAGTTACTTTCGAGCGGATCAATCGCTGGATAAATACCAAGTGAAGCGAGTTGACGAGACAACACCACAGTCGAATCAAGGTGTGAGAAAGTGGTAGCTGGAGCCGGGTCAGTCAAGTCGTCAGCTGGTACATAGACCGCCTGTACCGAAGTGATTGAACCTTTTTTGGTTGAAGTAATACGCTCTTGCATCTTACCCATTTCCTCAGCCAAAGTCGGTTGATAACCTACCGCTGAAGACACTCGTCCGAGTAGTGATGACACCTCCTGACCAGCCTGAGTAAAGCGGAAAACGTTGTCCATAAAGAAAAGCACATCCTTACCTCCTTCGTCACGTAAAGCTTCCGCCATTGTTAGACCAGTGAGTCCAACTCGTGCACGTGCTCCTGGAACCTCGTTCATCTGACCGAAGACGAGAGCCGTCTTGTCTAGTACTCCTGACTCTTTCATTTCGTGATACAGGTCGTTTCCTTCACGTACACGTTCACCAACACCCGCAAAAACTGAATATCCTCCGTGTTCGGAAGCAACATTGTGAATCAACTCTTGAATCAATACAGTCTTCCCTACTCCCGCTCCTCCGAAGAGACCAACCTTTCCTCCTTTGATGAAAGGTGCGAGAAGGTCAACTGATTTGATACCAGTTTCAAAGACTTCCGTCTTAGTTGATTGCTCAACGAAAGCCGGGGCCTCTTGGTGAATCGCGCGCTTGGGCGCGTCTTTAATTATTTCTTTACCATCGAGAGTTTCGCCTAGCACATTGAACAATCGCCCCAAAGATTTTTGTCCGACCGGCACACTGATGCCTGCTCCGGTATCGGTTGCCGTCATACCTCGACGTAGTCCCTGCGTATCCTGCATCGCTACCGCTCGCACGCGATCAAGACCGACGTGTTGAGCAACTTCGAGCGTTAGAGTTTTACCATCCTCTAGTGAGACCAAAAGGGCATTTTGTAATGCTGGTACTCCACCTTCAAAATGGACGTCGACGACTGGACCGATAATTTGTGTGATTGTTCCTGTGTTCATAATGATAAATTTATAATTTGTTAAATTGGAATTTCCGTAACATTCCGGTCAAAAAATCGAAAGCTTTCGATTTTTTGACCGGAATGTTACTAATTTTTCATCGCTTCAATTCCACCAGTAATTTCGGAAACCTCAGCGGTAATCGCAGCTTGTCGCACCTTGTTAAAAACTAAAGTTAGTGATTTAGCAACTTCCTTTGATTTGTCTGTAGCATTTTTCATCGCTACCATACGAGCCGAATGTTCACACGCCTTACTCTCCAGTAGCGCGTGATAGAGAATAACTTGCACGAGTTGTGGAAGAAGAGTGGTAAAAACTACTTCCGTCCCTCCTTCTACTGTATGATCGTAGGCGACTGAAGTCTCAGCTGGTAGGTCGCTGTACTTACCAACCTTTGGTCTTATGTCGGCCAGCATGCTCTTAATCTCCTCCGGTTTGAGAGGGAGAATTTGTCGCTGCTTCGGTGTCTGCTCAAAAGTCGAAACGAAGTTCTGATACATTACTAAGACCTCCGCAAAGCGATCAAAGCGACCATAGTTTTCAATTACCACCTTGGCCATCGCTTCGATGTCCGAAAGTGTAACGTCATCACTCACGTTGGTGAAGCGTCCTAAAATAGAAAGTTCTTCCCGCTCGGCATATTCAACCGCCTTACGCCCAATCGCGATGACGCTGACTTTTTTACCTAACTTTCGATATTCATCCACTTTCTTTATGACCGCACTGTTGACACTACCCGCAAGACCTTTATCACTAGTTACAACCACCAGTAGAGTCTCAGACAAATCTGTTCGTGGTATCACAAAGGCATGACTACGTAGGACCTGCGAGGCCGACAACTTGGTAAGTATCCGCACCGCCGTGTTTACATACGGACGACTGAGAAAAGCGCGCTCCTGACTCTTGCGCATCTTCACCGCCGAAACCGCTTCCATGGCTTTTGTTACCTTGCCGGTTTTTTTGGTTGCAACTATTTTGTTTTTAATCTGTTTAAGCGCCATAATTTAAGCACTGTAGTACTGGGAGTTAGAATCTTTAAAACTCTGGAGACTAGAATTTAGTTTAGCTACCACATCGTCAGTCAGTTCACGACCAGTCTCTAGTGTCGTCAAGATCTCATTAGCTTCACGCTTCACGAAAGCCAAGAAAGCGGTTTCAATCGCTGATACTTTTTCCGGAGTGGTGTTTTCAAACAAGCCATTGTTGGCAGCATAAATCGAAACCACTTGCTCATAGAAAGGCATTGGGTTGTTTTGCTTTTGCTTCAAAAGCTCTACATACTTACGTCCACTATCAATACGTGCCTTGGTCTCCGGATCAAGATCAGAAGCAAACTGCATAAAGGCTTCCAGTTCACGGAACTGCGCTAGTTCAAGGCGGATTTTTCCTGACACTTTCTTCATCGCTTTAGTCTGAGCTGAAGACCCGACACGCGATACCGAGATACCGACGTTAAGAGCTGGTCTGATACCCTTGTTGAAGAGATCGGATTCGAGGAAGATCTGCCCATCAGTGATAGAAATCACGTTCGTTGGAATATAGGCTGAGACGTCCCCTTCTTGGGTTTCAATAATCGGCAAAGCGGTGATTGATCCTCCCCCTAACTCCTTAGAGAGCTTAGCAGAACGCTCGAGTAGACGGGAGTGTAGATAAAAGATATCTCCCGGGTAGGCCTCGCGTCCTGGTGGACGACGAAGGAGAAGTGACATCTGTCGATAAGCAACCGCGTGTTTAGAAAGATCATCAAAGACCACAAGCACGTCTTTACCTTGCAGCATGAAATACTCAGCAATCGCTACCCCAGTAAAAGGAGCGAGGAAAAGTAGTGGCGAAGGTTCGGCCGCGGAAGAAGCGACAATTGTGGTGTATGACAAAGCACCAGCCGCTTCAAGCTTACCCATGATACTGGCTGTCTTCGAGCGCTTCTGTCCGATCGCTACATAAATACAAATTGGGCGTTTATTTTCTGGTTCGTACTTTTGATTAATTATTGTGTCGATAGCAATAGTAGTCTTTCCGGTACCACGATCACCAATGATGAGTTCGCGCTGACCACGTCCAATCGGGATCATTGAGTCAATCGCTTTGATTCCCGTGTGAATCGGTTCGTTTACCGACGAACGATCCATTACACCGAAGGCAACGCGCTCGATCGGCATATCCTGATCAGTAGCAAAGCTACCCTTTCCGTCAATCGGTGTGCCAAGAGCGTCAACCACCCGACCAACGATACCCGGACCAACCGGTACCGAAAGTAGCTTTCCGGTTCGCCTAACACGCATCCCTTCCTTTACGAGATCACTGGCACCTAAGACCACAACTTTGACCACCTCCTCTTCTAGGTTAAGAACGAGACCATAGAGGTCACTGCCCTTTTCCATAGTCTCCTTCAGGGAAACCCCGTCTTTGGTTTCAAAGACAACCATTTCCATCATCTGGGCTTCTTTAAGACCTTCGATCTCAGCGATTCCGTCACCGACGCCAGTTACCAAACCGACTTCAGTAGTCTCTACTGCGACTTCGAGGTTTTCGATTTCTTTTTTAATTCGATCAATTATCGTTGTGCTCATAATCTTAATAATATTAGGTGCTCATAATCTTCTGATAAAGTTTTAGCAAAGTGGTTTTATAGCTAGCATCAGTGTAGCGATGACCTTGCTTTAGGGTGAAGCCATCAACTAGACTTTCGTCGTAGCGAACCTCACAGTCAGTCAAGGAGAGGTTCGTTAGGCTTTTAACTTGCTTTTCGATTGCTTCAGTTTTTGCTTCACGAACTAGCGTGAGCTTAGGTTTCTGTCGCTTTTGGTTTCGTTCGTAGAGCGCCAAGGATTCACGTACCACTTTTGGCCAGAGGCGACTTTCCTTCTTGGTGGCCAAGAGTTTTTTTACCCGTGCCAAAACTACCTCGGGATCATTCCCGGCTTCAAGCATCTTCACAATGGCCTGACTGTAGTTTTGTTTCATACTTATTGCGCTTTTTCTTTAAGTAACTTCTCAGTAGCCAAAATTGCCAACTTAGCAATCTCTCCTTCACTTTCTTTCTCCGCCTGAAGCTTTAGGTTGGCAGCTTGTTCCCTAGCATTGTTTAAGGCTCGAGCCGCTTCATCATCTGCTTTTTTGACGATCTCTGAAGCCTCCTTCGTGGCGGCCGTAGTGGCTCGTCCAACAATGGCTTCCGCTTCTTTCTGTGCGCCTTCAAGAACCTGCTTACGATCTTCGTTAGCTTGCTTCTTGCTGGCTTCCGCCTCCTCCGCATCACGCAAGCCCTGAGCAATCTTCGCTTCGCGATCAGCTAATAGCTTGAGTATTGGCTTATACAAAAGATAACCAAGGATACCAAGCATGATACCGAAGTTGAAAAGCTGGAGAATGATGAGACGTAAGTCTAGACCAAAAGCATCAATAATTCCTTCCATAAATAAAGTGAGGGCTACTAATAATTACTAATCCCGATTAACCAAACTTAACAATAAATCCAACTACCAAGGCGAAAATCGCCAAAGCTTCTACGAAGGCCAAACCAAGGAACATTGTTGCTTGGATTTTTCCGGAAGCTTCTGGGTTACGTCCAATCGCTTCAAGAGCGCGTGAGAACAAAACTCCGAGTCCAATACCTGGACCAATCATACCGGCGCCGGCAGCAATCGCCATCGCTAGTGACTTGGTGGCTTCAGCGTTTAGCTTAGCCGCCTCCATGATTACTTCTACTTCTGTCATATTTTAATAAATTACATTAATAATCTGCCTTTAAGCAAAAGAGTTTTCTCTTAGCGCTTACCGGACAAGTACGAGTCACGCCCAATTTTACGGGACTCGTGATTATCCACTAATGCGGTTCGGCAATGGCAATCTTAATAAAGAACAAAACCAATATCGCGAAGATGAAGGCCTGAATAAAGCCAACAAACAACTCAAAGGCGTACAATGGGACCGGTACCAAATATGGTACGAAGAAGAAAGCTACGACTACGAGCGTCTTCCCGGCGAAGATGTTTCCAAACAAACGGAAAGAAAACGAGATCAACCGCACAAACTCACTAATTAGTTCCATGAGACCCATTGCAAAATTGAGGGGTGACGAAAAGCGAAAGAACTTGCTCAAGTACTTAAAGAAGCCCAGGGCGGTAAAGCCAGCAACCTCGATAGTCACAAAAGCAATAATCGCCAAAGCGAGGGTGAGATTTAGATCAGTGGCGGCTGGGTATAAGAGTGGTGTGAAGTGGCCATGATCGTCGTAAAGACCAACGGCCGAAACTCCCGGGAAAAGTCCAACCCAGTTCAGGAACAAAACAAAGATAAAAATCGTAATGACAATTGGGAAGTATTTTTGGGCTAACTTCCGACTCTCCAAGACCTCACTCATATACTCTAGCAAGTTACTAACGAGCAACTCCACTAGACTCTGGAGTTTTCCCGGAACAACTTTAAGCTGGGACCGAATCATGAAGGCAAAAGCCGTGAGGAGAATCATCACTACCCAAGTAGTAACCAAGGTAGCGGTGATCGGTACCCCGAAGATGTCTCCAACCACGTAAGGTTTGAGATTGACGTGAATACCATCACTGGCGGCATGGGCTGTCGCTATCAGATTAAACATACTATGTGCAAGTGTTTGCGAGCACATAGTATCATAGTGAGCCTCAAAATAAAGGGTTTGTTAGACCTTTTTCTTATTGACTTTGATAATAATATATGCTATATTTCTGTCATCTTAAGAATCTTGTGTAGGGCTCTTGAGCCACAGTGTAATAAGCTGGAATTAAAACTGCACGCCCGGAGATCTCATATCTCCCTAAAACATAACTAAATGATCAATAACACTTCTCGACCTAGTCGAGCCCGTCGTTTTATTAGTAAATCCGGACAAGGAAATAACGGACCAAAATCCGAGCGTTTTTCCGCAAACCGACCGAGTCGAAATTTCTCAAGCAGCGGATCACGCGGACGCTTTAGTTCGTCCGGTCGCGGTGGTCGAAAGCCTCGAGTGATGGCTACCTTTGACGTCTCAAGATTTATCAACCTAAATCCGGTCAAAACGGAGGTGGAAAAGCCTTACGAAGCAAAACATACCTTCAATGACTTTGAAATTGATAACCGACTAAAGGAAACCATTGCTAGTATGGGTCTAGTGACCCCTAGTGCCATCCAAGACCAAGTTATTCCTGTTATCTTAAAAGGTCAGGACGTAGTTGGACTCGCACAGACTGGTACCGGAAAAACCGCTGCCTTCCTAATTCCTTCAATCCAAAAAACCTTGAAGAATCCCTCAAGACAAACCCTAATCCTTACCCCCACTCGTGAGCTAGCGATCCAAGTTGAACAAGAGCTAAAGCGACTAACTCCAAAGATGCATATCTATGCCACCGTTTGTGTTGGTGGAATGAATATTCGACCCCAAATGTCGAGTCTAAGACGAAAGAACCACTTTATTATTGGTACCCCTGGTCGGGTTATGGACCTAATTGACCGTGGCTTTATTACCCCTGCCAAATTCCACTCCGTCATCTTGGATGAAGCCGACCGTATGCTAGATATGGGATTTATTCACGATATGCGCAAGATCATTAACGAGATTCCCAAAGAGCGCGAGACTCTCTTCTTCTCCGCCACCATGTCGAAAAGCGTTGAGGGATTGGTTAGTGAATTCTTGCGTGACCCGATGACTATCTCCGTCCGCAAAACTGACATCACAAACAGTATCACCCAGAACGTCGTCCGTTATGAACACCACAACAAATTCGACACCCTCGCTTCCCTACTTAAACAAGATCAATTCAAACGCGTAATTGTCTTTGGTGCGATGAAGCATAGTGTTGAAAAGCTAAGTCACGAACTAGTCGCGGCTGGTATCAAAGCTGATGCTATTCATGGTAACAAGTCTCATGTCCAAAGACAGCGTGCTCTTAAGCGCTTTAAAGACGGTGAGGTGAAAGTCTTGGTCGCAACCGACGTCGCGGCTCGTGGTATTCACGTTAATGATGTCTCACACGTAATCAACTACGACCTACCCGGCACCTATGAGGATTATGTACACCGCATTGGCCGTACTGGACGCGGAGACAAATCAGGTGAAGCACTGACTTTCGTCGCCAAATAACGTGATACAATGTGGGGGATGTAGAATTTAACTAGCGGTTATTCTTTTTATCAGTAACCATACTATCAGTTAATCATTCTCTCCCTATAGGGAGACACTATCGTGGACTACTTAATTGCCCTTATTCTCATTTCTTTATCAGCCCTCTTCTCGGGACTAACCTTAGGTTATTTCTCACTTAACCCTAGTACGCTGAGACGTCGTGCCAAACACGGCGACAAAGAAGCCTTAGCCATTTACCCGATCCGCCAGAAAGGTAATCAGTTACTGACGACCCTTCTGCTTGGTAACGTAATTGTAAACACCTCCCTCTCAGTATTCCTAGGGGAAATTTTCAGTGGACTAATCGCTGGTGTCGTCGCAACGATTGCCATCTTTCTCTTTGGTGAAGTGATTCCCCAAGCGGTTATCTCCCGCTACGCTTTATGGTTTGGGAGTAAGATGGCACCAGTCATGCGTCTCATCCTCTGGCTACTGGCTCCCGTCGCTTACCCGATCGGTTACCTACTTGACCGTGCCCTCGGAGAGGAGATGGCTACCCTTTATTCCAAGAAAGAAATTAAAGAAATTATTTCCGAAATTGAAGATTCGGAAGACAGCGACATTGATGCTGACGAGGAGCGTATCGTTCATGGTGCTTTGGAGTTTTCTCATACTACCGTCCGCGAAGTAATGACCGACAAAGATCAGGTCGTTATGTATGAATCCAACCAGAGGTTGGACCAGGAATTTCTCGAGGAAATTGCTTCCGATGGTTTTTCCCGTTACCCAGTCTATTGCGGAAACAAAGACAACATTATCGGTATCCTCTATACCAAAAACCTCATCGTCGAAGAAGACGAGATTAGCATCACCGATACCGAGGATGCTTTTGATCGAGAGTACTTAAGAGTTCGCCCAGATGATCTCTTGGACAAAGTCCTCGCTATGATGTTAAAGCGTCGTAAGCACATGGGTATTGTGATGACTAAAAACGGAGTCTTCCTCGGAGTAATCACCATGGAAGATATCATCGAAGAAATTATTCAACACGAAATTAAAGATGAAGATGATGAGTAATTCCTATCCACCATATGCTGTAATAGAAAAGGCTGTGGGCGAGACTCCCTTGGTGGCTTTAGAGAAATATCGGGCGGAAGCTTCGCTTCCGCCCGACCTCCCCCTCGCCTACGCCGGACGACTCGACCCGATGGCTTCGGGGAAACTTCTTGTACTCATTGGCGATACTTGCAAAGAGCAAGAAAAATACCACGACCTCGACAAGGAATATGAGTTCGAAGTTCTGCTTAATATCACTTCCGATAGCGGTGATGTCCTTGGTCTTATCACGGAACACAAACCAACAGAAGAAAAGAAGTCCGACCAAGAAATTTTGACACAAATCCTACACGACCTGACTGGCACAATCACCTTCCCCTATCCCATTTATTCTTCAAAAACCATTAAGGGCATTCCACTCCATACCTGGGCCGTGACGGGTCGACTTAATGAAATCGAGATCCCTACCCGCACCTCAAACGTATACGAACTAGAGCTGCTAGAAACTAAAACCCTCTCACGCAAACAAGTAGTCGAGGAAGCTTTAGCTAAAATCAACTCTTTGCCAAAGGTCACCGACCCACGCAAAAGCCTTGGAAACGACTTCCGTCGTGAAGAAGTCTTAAGCGCTTGGGCCAAGGTAGCCGAAGGTAATCCGAATGATGAGTTTACTATCCTTAAGCTTCGCTGTCTTTGTAGTAGTGGTACTTATATGCGTACCCTGGCCGAAGAAATCGGCAAACGTTACCAAAACGGCGGTCTCGCCTTCTCCATCCACCGGACCAAAATTGGTCACCTTATGTAAAAGTAACCACCACTACTGTCAGACTACTAAACCTAGAGCAGCGGAGAAAACCATAGGTTAAACGACAATTCAGCTGTCGAAGACATTATTCACTAAACAACCTGTTTTTTCTTATCATCGATTGTAGTACAGCATCGTTTTAGAGTTTTGGTTGGACAGTAACGAGTATTACATCCTGGGTAAAGCTCTGTACAATTGTTTGAAAATTGTCGCTTGAAAATTGGCCAGTCTGTTATTCTCAATAATCATTGCAATCTCCTTATCAAGATCAATAAACAATACCCGTTCACCATAAATTATTTGAATAATATTCTGATCAAACAAACCCTGATCCTCTGGAATAAATCGTATAAAACGCTCGAGACGTGATTTCTTTTGTTTTCCTGATTCTGGATTACTTATAACCAATCGTTCTAATTTTTTCGCATCTCTTTTTTTACGATAGTCCTCTGATAAATAAGTGTTGACGGAAGCCAAATCCTTTTCTGAAGTATATCGATAGAAAGTACCTCCACGCTGAGTATGAACGATCACATCATTAAAGGCATCACGTATACCATTTTGTCCCTTTAGGATACGTATTTCACTTTGCCGAAAAGGTTGCTCAAGGTTTATTTCTTTTCCTAAAGAGCGAGTCACTTTACTAAACTTATTTACGATATTTTCAGCGTCAGTGGTTTCATAAAATTTTCTTTTACCCTTCAAAGTAAAGCTAATAAAATTATTTTCCAATAAATCAGAAAGTGCAGCATATACGGCAGGGGTATGTATACCGGAAATTTTCACGACATCATAAGCACGAAGTGAACTGTGTTTTTGTAATAATTCATAAACTTTGTAAGCATGTTTTGATAGCCCAAGTCGTTTGAAGATAATCTCGATATTCATATTCATAAGTATACTTTTTTTAGTACACTTTTCAAGATTTTGTGTTTTAATTTAAAATTTCGTATAGGATGTAAGAGTTCAGTTCTTTAACAACATTCAACTGGAGACACCATGATTAACCAAGAAATGGACCTAAGTGGTTTTATCTCTGATATTCAAGATTTTCCCAAAAAAGGCATTGCCTTCAAAGACATAACTCCCCTACTCAACAACCCACAAGCTTTTTCCTACACTATCAAGCAAATGCGTGATCGCTGGGAAAGCAAAATTGATACCATTGCTGGATTCGACGCACGAGGCTTTGTCTTCGGAGCCGCTCTAGCACTAGAGATGAAGTTACCTTTCGTTATGCTAAGAAAAAAGGGAAAACTTCCTGGTTATACCCTCAGTCTAAAGTATGGACTTGAGTACGGAGAAGCTGAGCTTGAATTATCAACAGGATTGATACCAAAAAACGCACGAGTATTACTGGTTGATGACTTACTTGCGACCGGTGGTACCGCTAAAGCAGGTTGCGAACTTGTCACAATAGCAGGCGGAAAAGTTGCGGGCTGCGCCTTCGCCGTTGAACTTGAGTTCCTTGGCGGACAAAAAGTTCTCAATGGCATAGAAGTGCAATCACTGATTACCTATAAGGAATAAACGATGGAGAAAACCATATACTGTGCTGATATCATTGCATTCTACGATAACAAACTTGTTGTTATTGAGCGCCTAAGCGCACTTCCTGGTTTTGCTTTGCCTGGTGGCAAACAAGATCCTGGGGAAACACTTTGGGAAACAGCACTACGGGAAATGCGTGAAGAGACCGGCCTCACACTATCAATAAGAGGTGTGCTCGGCACATACGCGGAGAAAGATCGTGATCCTCGAGGAAATTACGTTTCAACTGTCTTTACTGGCACGGCGACTGGCACCATCAGGGATGAGCCAGGAAAAACTCGGGTACACCTTTGCACAAAGGAAGAAGCCTTAAGGCTCGAAAAACAATATATTTCTGGTCATTATAACTTCATGGAAGATTATCTGAAGTTGGTAGGTTGGCAAGATTCTGTTCTTAAAAATCAAAGCGGGTGATTAAATTCACTCGCTTTTTTCAGTGTTGACAAAAAACATATACTCCAAGTTTTCTAATAGAAAACAATAATAGGAACCTGGTTTTTTGAATTAGACAAAACAAGAAGCTACTTCCCCTCCTCCAGTTCCGCTACCTTCTTTAAATAAGCGTTGACGGTAAGGACGTACTCGGCATGACTCCAAACAAGTGGCGCGGTCGATAGATGAGCGCGAGTACGCGGATGCATTTGCTCCGCCAGAACTCCACCTAAAGTGGCGTGGGACGAGGTCCATTCCAGAAGTGACAACGGTTCTTTGAGATCACTGAGCTTCTTGGCTTTTTTGATCTGGTACTGAGCCATCCATAGAGTGGTTACTACCCAAGGATTCGGTGAGTTGGCATCCTGCATACGGTAATAACTGTCATTAAGATATCGCACATATCCTTTACTCTCCTCTTCAACCTGGAGTTTGTTCTTGACCGTCTTCGCCGCGATCGTTAACTTTTCATCATCGAGTTCTAAAACACCAAAGTAGATGAGTCCGTAGAAGCTACTGGTATCGAGTGTCTTGTCGTATTCGAGTTCACCATCCTCTTTATGGATGACATGCTTCACAAACATATGTAGACCTTCATCATAAAGTACCTTAAGGATTCCCTCCTTTACTCGCTCGGCAATAGCGTCCCAAATCCTTGCGTCTCCATCTTTACCTAAAAGCATTGCAAAACGGGCACCGGCTTTTAGTCCACCATACACGGCAGCAGCAGTGTAGGTCGAGGTACCATACTTCTCTTCCCACAGGTCAAAGGAAGCTTGTGGCAAGCCAGTGGTCGGTTCGATATAGTCAGCTAGAAATTGAGTAGCCGGTTCGATAAAAGGATTGTAGATTGATTCGATGTATTCGATGTCGCGATTTAATTCATAATGTTGCCAAAGAGAGAATATGGTCGTAGCGGTTTCGTCTTCCTGAATCGGAAGATGGACTTTACCATCTCGGTACCAGGAGTGCCAAGAACTGCCTAAGACTCGATCCGCTCGATACTTATGCATTAAGTAGCCCCCCGTCTCTAAACAACTAGTGATGAAATTATAATAACGCTTAGCGGCGTCACTGTAGCCAGATTGATCAAGAGCATTAGCGACCACCGCCGCGTCTCGTGGCCAGACGTAACTATAGGTATCGCGACCATGATGCAACATGTCGGTATCAGACGAAGCAATAATCGCCCCTTCATTGTCGGTGTGGTTACGCATAATCACCAAAGAACGATTGTATAGAGTGCGTAAGACTTTCGGTAGGATCCGTAGATTCCTTTCTTCTTTATTGAGCCAAGCTTCCCAGTAGGCTTCGGTACTGGCAATTAGTCTTTCCGGTTCCTCTTTAAGAACATGTTCATCGAGGGAGTGGGCTTCAGCGATATTAGCTCCGACCACCACCCAGTAGTAGACAGTCGCTTCTGCCTCTGGCTTAAGTGTGGCGGTAAGTCCAAGTACCGAGTCGACCGAACCATGCTCAATAGTATTTCCTTCGAGCTTACCATCGAGAGCATCAAAATAAGTCCCCTCCTTTCCTTCGATACCAAAGAGTCCAATGTTGTATTCTTTAAATTGAATACCGTTAATAGTAGCGTTAACGAGAATCGTCACTCGACCCTTATAGTGCACAATTGCCCGCACCCGCGGATCATAGAAAGCGGTATCACCGCGTCTTGATTCATCGATACGGAACTGTTGCGAGAAGAAAAGTTTAAACTCTCGCTCTTTGTCACCGAGATTTTTAATTATGAAATTGCGAAGAAAGATATTCTTCTCATTGTGGACAGCATCACGACTAACCAACTTTACCTTAAGTTTCTGGTTTATCGCTACAAGATTACCGACAGTCGTATCATCATTGGCTCCGACTATCACTTCCCAGTCCGCGCTATCAAGCCAAGACAAATCACCGTCAACAAACACGCCAATACGGTGGACAAAGTTACCACTAGCCCCACTTACGTGATTAGTCTCACCAACGTGTGGGTAATAAAGATCACGTACTAAGCCACGATTATCGATACCGATTAGAAGTTGTCCGTTACCAATTGTGACTGCGCGAGCCATAAATTACAGCTCGTAGAGTTTGAGATAGCGGGCTACTACCGTCTTAGCGGTTTTGGGAGTTTTAGCGGTACGCAAGGACGACGCACACTCACTATCACAAAGTACATCTTCTACCCAAGTCGCAAAGTCGTTACGATCACCACTCACATGGTAGGTAAACAATTCTTTTTCCATCGCTCCTAAAGCATCGTGGAGAGCTACTAGACTATTTAAAATTTGACCATCATTAAGCCAGAAAGCGGTGTCGTTGTTACTATAAACCAGGAGTCGTTTCGGGTTAGCTTCAGCTGCTTTCGTAGCTGTCTTAGACTTAGGTGCCGCCTTCGACTTACTAGCCGTCGACTTCTTCATCACTTTTTTAACCGCTTCTTGAACTTTGGTTGTAGTTTTTTTGTCCATAAATTTTTGACTTGGTGTCCTAATAATGTAAATAACTTTCTCGCGCCGCGAACCAGCACTCTTACCCCCGAGATAACATCATCATACCAGATCGTATCAAGTGAAATGGGTCGTTCATCCCCAGTTTCAATTTTTTCTTCTTTCTTAGTCACTACTTCGACCTTCGCTTTTTCCGCCTTCTTCTCCTCTTTGCGCAACTTTTCGCTTTGCTGTCTTTCTAACTCACTTTTCACTCTTTGCTCCAAATCACTAAGCGCATTCATAAAGGCGATGTAGGCATCATAGGGAGAACGATACGGACTGAAGTAGGCATGGACATCGCCATCATTGGACCACTTGGTACACATGTAGTAGAAATGGTCGGAGGTCTGCAGTTTGCGCCAAGTTTCGATTAGATCTTTTCGTTTTGTCGCCATCACCTTATCTTCCAATTCGTAGATGTTTTTAATCGCATCACGCTGGATATCATTACCAGTCCACGCGGTTAGGTCGCGATCAGTATCAGCCCAGGTTAAGATATCCGGAACATCGATTTCCCCTACCGTGTCATAGCTCTGCACCGTTTGTGTAGCGGTTTTAAAAGTTGTATCCCCACGCTTTGTGAGTACTCCCGGGAGGGCGCGCAAAAAAGCAAAGATACCTGTATCTTCCCATTGGTGTTCGCCAAAGGTCTCGTAGTCCATGAAAAGGTTTATCGTCTCTCCGTTACCATGATGCGAGTGAATCCACGAAGCATAGGTCTCAGCCGACAGCGGCCAACTCTCCCAACCCTGGTTACCAAAGCGAAACGCCACATCGTCCGATAACTTATAGTTTTTAAGGAGAACTTTTATCTTCTGACAATTTGGTGGTCGATAGAGAAAATTTGGACTGCGCCAACCCAAGTACTTGTCCCAACCTTCAGCCATGATCCCCAGGTAGCCATTGTCTTCGCACCACTTAGCCAAGTCATTGCGATAGGACAACTCAGTATTGCGGAAGACTCTTGGTGTAACACCAAAAAGTTTTTTGATTCGGTCACGATGCTTCTTGACTTGTCGTTCAAATTCAGGAAGCGAGTAGAAAAAGGCTAAAGAGTGATAGTAAGTGTCAGCCAGTATCTCGACCCGCCCACTCGCTACTAGTTTCTGAAACGACTCAAGAACGTCCGGAGCATAAGCTTCAAACTGATCAAGAACGGTACCAGAAAAAGATAGGTTGAAGTGGAAATCATCGTGGTTCGCGAGAAGCTCACCGAGAATCTGATTGGTTGGTCGATAAGATTTGTCAGCCACCTTCTCGATGATTTTGCGGTTATTTAAATCACTCTGGCCATTGTCATTAAAATACTGATTGTCATTACCGATATCAAACACCCGGTACTTTTTTACCCGAAACGGTTGATGGACGTGAAAATAGGGACAAACACTTAGCATGCTAGGTTGTCACGTATTGTAGCAGAGATTTGTAAAGTCGATAAACTTTCTTGGCCATTTCGCGCCAAGTAATTGAAAACAGGCTTTTCTTACCCTCTTCCACCAACTGCTTTCGCATTACTGGGTAACGTAAGGCAGCGAGGATTTGATTAGCCATTTCTTCGACATCCCAGAAGTCGACTTTTAAAACGTGTTTCATCACCTCCCCCACTCCCGACTGGTAGGAAATGAGGGAGGGTGTTCCCTGGATTACTGCCTCAAGGGGCACTAGACCAAAAGGTTCGGAGACTGAAGGCATCACCACCAAGTCGGCCGTCTGATACATTCTATCCCTCTCTTCATCCCAGAGCGATCCAGCAAATATCACATTGGCGGACAAGCCAAGTTGTCCAACCTGATGGATTATTTGGTTAGTCATATCTCCCCAACCAGAAATAACAAAGACAACATTAGGATCAACATCAACCACTCTCCTTGCTGCCCGCACAAAATAGTCCACCCCTTTTTGAATAGTAATACGCCCATGATACAAAACGATCTTTTTTTTCTGTGCCTTTAGTGAAGCGAGTGCTGGCTCGTAACGCTTTGGTTCGTAAACATCACAACCATTATGAACGGTTCGAATTCTTTCTTCCGGAACATCATGTTTAGTGGTTAAAATCCCTTTAGTGAAGTTACTCACTACCACTATCTGATCAGCTTCAGCGAAAGCTTCTTTTTCAATTTGTAGAATCCCCGGATCAACTTTCTCTCCCCCCGCCTGATCGAAGGAGGTGGCATGGACGTGAAGCACTAGAGGTTTACCGGAGGCTTTTTTGGCTGCTACTCCAGCGAGGAAGGAGGTCCAATCGTGAGCATGAATAAGATCAAACTCTTCTTCTCTAGCAATCCTGGCGGCTTCGTGCGCAAAGCGATGTGCCTCCTCGCTGATCGAATGACTGCGATAGATCGCCTTACCATCTTTATCTCTTTCCACTAAATAGCGAATAATGGTATCTGTTCCCTGGTATGGTCTTGGATAATTACCTTCGGTAAAAATACGGTAAGAATCACCCGGAAAAGCAAAGAGGACTTTGGCTTTCGTGGGAGAGACCGCCTGCTTACGAGGTAGGACCAGAGTCACTTCCACCCCTTCGGCCTCCAGTGCCTGAGTGAGTCCATAACAAGCCACACCAAGTCCGCCGTTTCGTGACGGCGGAAAATCCCAGCTAAAGGTAAGCACTCTCATGACGATTTGAGACTACAACCAGGGCGATTTTGACATGTAGTTCAGTACCATAATAACACGAAGTAAAATAAGGTTTTTCGTGAAGAGCGTTTTTCTGTTGACTACTCCCCCTCTCCGACCTAAGTTTGACACTTTTTTGACTTTTAGTATGCTTGGATTAGACAACAAAAAGGGCCAGGGATGAAAAAACGACGAAAAAAATTTCGGATCGTCAGAACCGAGAGTGCGGAAAGAGGTCAACTTGCGGAAGAACGAGCATTAGGATTAATCAAGAGTCACTTACCAAGACTAGAGCCACACCTGTACGTGTCGGCGAAGAAAACTATCAAAGATATAGATAGCCGTGGTATGGATATTTTGATCACCATCCGGAACTCCTCCGGTAAGATCCAAATACCAATCGAGGTGAAGAGTTGCCCTGAAGGAGTAGAGAGACACCGTAAAAAGTATCCAGCCTACCACAGGCTGCACATGCTAGTTTTGGTGGTAAATGATTTTGTCTCAGACGAAACCATTTTAGCTTTGGTCAGAGCAAACCTGATTTACCACGCAGAGCGAGATACCGACTTCCGCAACATCATCCATCCCAAAAACGAACTGAGAGAGCACTTAAGAGAAAAAGCACAACTTAACACTGATCTAGCACAAATGAAGGCGCTGGGTCTTATCTGAAATAAAGTGTCGCTGGTGGTACAGGAATGTACCACCAGTTTTCTTTTCTAGAATTTTGCCTAATCTCCTAAATTTGACGAAATACGGCTTATTTGCTAGTATTTGCCCACTATGTCACAAGATTTACTGATAAAACTCGTTTCCGTAGGCGACAAAAATGGCGTTGGTAAAGGCCATACCTACTATACCCGTTACAATAACAAGGTTAAAAAGGACCCTAGCAAGAAGTACGAAACCAAGAAATTTAACCCTATCGCCAAGAAGCACACCGTCTATAAGCAAAAGAAGTAACAAAATCCCCCTTTCGGGGGATTTGTTTAGTTTAACTTACTATCCTTTTTGGTATCGTATTCTCCGAGCGATGCCAAGCTATTCATTCTTGAGGCGTAAAGTAGAATTTCCTGTGCTTTGCTGATGTTTTCTGGCTTACCTTGCCAAGTCATTAAGACCGGTTCTTCGAGCGCCCTCGAGTATGAGAAAGTGATTGGCCAAGGTTGTTCTCCTAACTTAGCGATAGCGTTTAGGTTCTCTACCGAACGCTTCGGTGTCTGGCCACCAGACAAAAAGACGATTCCCCCAACTTCGTGTGGTACAGACATATGGAAGGTTCGCAGTGTGGCGTTAGCAATTTCTTCTGGCGTAGATTGTTCGTTGTGCATATCACCAGCCAAGACCATGGACGACTTCAGAATTAAACCTGATAGATCAACCCGGTACTTCTGCAAATTATGGAAAAGAATTTGCAAGGTCTTTGTGGTCACTAGTTCAGCCTTAGTGATAGAGTGATCACCAGCAAAAAGTACCTCGGGTTCTACCATCGGCACAATACCCGCCTCTTGTGCGATCTGGGCGTAGCGGGCCAAAATCACAGCATTCATCTCGATGGCTTCGTCAGTCGGTAGTTCGTCATCATCAATAGTTATTACGGCCCGCCATTTAGCAAACCGAGCACCGAAATCATAGTACTCCGCAAAACGTTCACTGAGATTATCGAGACCTTGCGTAACCAACTCTCCTTTAAAACCATGAAGATCCATGGTACCAAGATCAACCTTAATACCTGGAATGATACCCTTAGCGATTAAGACATCGGGAAAAGGAATACCGTCATCAGTTCCTGTCCTAATTGTGGAATCATAAAGTATGACACCAGAGATATAGTCTTCAATCGAAGGAGCGGTAAAGAGTAGTTCCCGGAAGTCTTGGCGATTTTCCGGATTGTTTGGCAAATGCACCATCGCCAGTCTTTTCCCGGCTGAAGCGTCACTCTCATCCGCTGCTAATATCCCCTTCCCTCGAGCCATCAAGGCTCCGACAGTCTCATAAAGTTTGGTATTCTTTTTCATACTGTTTAAAGTTTAGCAGATTAAAAAGAAAATCTAACCCAAAGACTGTGTGCAACTTATGAAAACCGCCATGCAAAGTGCATGGCGGACAAAGACATTTCTTAGTCTCAGTTTGGCAGACCTTTGGGTAAACGATCAAGTTTCTTTTGTGTATCAAACTTGACTGAAACCAGAAGTCGTACTACCCGATCAAAATCAGCTTCGTTACCTCCAGAGACCGGCGTCAACGACTCCTTGGCTAGCCAATCTGGCCCATAAGTCTCGATATAGAAACTGAGGCGATTGAAATTTTTTGAGCGCGAAGCGATCTCTATGATGAGATCCAGTATCTGTATATCTCTCGACAGAACTTTGCGTTTCTCCAACAACATCTCGAGAATCACCGCGTCGGGACTCTCTATAAAACTGAACCGGGCCTGGTCCTGATCGATAATTTTTCGGATTCCAACCTGAAGATCTCTTGTGTCAGACATGACACCTCCTGTCCTTTGTGTGAAGAAAGATTAACCGCCGCGCACAAACATTGTTGTACGCGGCAGTTTTGGGTAGAAAGTAAATCAGAGCGTCGGCAGTCGCGAACGTTCGCGAATGAACTCAGACCGCTTTTCGCGCAAAAGTTGGAGGAGATTCTTCAAACCTTCCTGAACAGTCGAAGTGAGGATGAAGTTCTCCTCCGAAAACAAACCCGGTAACCGCAAACGAATTGCCTCCACCGCTGCCGCGTAGTTCTGGGTAATGAAACCATCTTCGTCTTGAATCTGACCAATGACCATCTCGATCAGAGTCAGTTGTTGCTCTAAATAGCAACGTTTTTTGTGCGCTATTTCCTCTACTGACAACGTCTCAGCTGACGCGAGTCCGTCAAAATCAAAGGCCCGTGCAAAGGTGTCTCCACTCAATGATGTCATCTTTTTCTCCTAATCCTGTCAGACATTGACAGGTTCTGCTGAAAAATATAACATGTCTAAATGTTTAGTCAAGAGGAAGAAAATTTCAAACGTGAGGTGACTTGGCTACTGAAGGAAAAGTACCAGGGAAAAGAAACTCCTGAATTTCAGAAGGACTTGGCGCGACTACAAAACGGTGAGCCACTTCCCTACCTTATCGGCCATCAACCCTTTTTAAATTGTCAGATTTATCTTGATTCAAAACCCCTTATTCCTCGAGTGGAGACTGAATACTGGACTGACTTCCTCATAAAAAGCTGGAGAGGGTCACTCTCCCCAAAGATACTAGAACTATGTGCTGGTAGCGGCGCTATCGGTATCGCCCTACTTAAAAACCTTCCTGGAAGTACCGTTACTTTTACCGAGCTTGACCCGGATCATCTCACAACCATAGTAAAAAACGCTGAAGTGAACAACCTAGGACCGGAACGTTACCAAGTTTATGTTAGCGACCTGTTCTCCAAAGTACCGAAAGAAAAATCCTTCGACTTAATTGTCGCCAACCCACCATATATCGATAAGTCTCTCGGGCGCACCGAAGCTAGTGTCAAAGAGCATGAACCAGCCCTAGCCCTCTACGCCACAGAGGAAGGCTTTGCCTTACTTCGTAAAATTATATCCGCGGCTCCCTTTTATTTAAAACCCGGTGGTGAACTCTGGCTAGAACATGAACCCGAACACACGACCCAGATTTACGAATGTGCCAACCTAAACTTCTCCGTTACTACCCACAAAGACCAGTATGGGGTCGAAAGATTTTCGCAATTAGTGCTAAAATAGATACATGGACCATCTAAACTTTGATCAGCAAAAAATGGCTGACTTAGCCCTCCTTGGTTTTTATATAATTGCCCTTTTATATATTGTCTATACCCTAATACTTACCTTTCATTGGAAGGAGTATAGTGTTGATGCCAAAGTGACTTCCATCACGCTGGTAACTTATTTTGTCTTTACCCTCCCCCTACTCTTGTTACTTGCTATTACCACCTTCACTATCTAGTCTATGCTTTACGAAAAAATCGAAATGGAGGAAAGTGAAAAAATCCTAGCGGTGGTTCGCAAACATTGGTTCGTTATTGTCATTGAACTATTCTTCTCATTTTTTATGATTATTTTTCCTTTCTTTCTTTTTTTTCTTTTCCAAATAATTAACTCCAAGGTAACAGAACCTATTGTACTCGATAGCTTATCACCCGCCCTTACCTACTTCTTTCTCATTTGGTTGTTATTATCCGTACTTACCGCTTATACAATCTGGACACACTACTTTCTTGATCTATGGGTGATTACCGACCGGAGGATTATTGTTATCGACCAAATCCACTTTTTTAATCGTAAAGTAAGTAGCTTCCGCCTAGAACGTCTTCAGGATATAAAAGTGACCATCAAAGGCATCATCCCTACCCTACTAAACTTCGGCACAATCACTGCTCAGACCGCCAGTAGTGCTGAAAGTAACTTTAGCTCTAAAGGTCTACCTAACCCTCGAGAACTACAAGCCATGATTCAAAAAGCGATGGATGAAAGACTTAAGGTCTTGTACGTTAGTCACGACTAACTTGCAGATTATTTTTGTCTACCATACAATCATATTATGAATAACAAACTTTCGACTGATTCATACAAAGGAGTGCGGGACTTTTACCCTGAGGAAATGCAAGTTCAACAATACATTTTCTCACATTGGAGTAAGACCGCTGAGTCATTTGGCTTTGAGCGTTATGATGCTTCTATCTTGGAACCAGCAGAACTATACAAAAGTAAAGGCGCGGCCAACGAAGAGATAGTAAACGAACAAACCTATACCTTCATCGATCGTGGTGAACGAGAAGTTACTCTTCGTCCCGAAATGACACCAACAGTAGCCCGTCTAGTAGCTAGAAGGAGAAGGGAGCTTCCTCTTCCTATACGTTGGTATTCGATTCCTAATCTGTTTCGTTACGAGCGTCCGCAACGTGGTCGACTCCGTGAACACTGGCAACTTAACTGCGATATGTTTGGGGTAGATGACTATAGCGCCGACCTGGAGATCATCACCCTTGCCCGCCAAGTCCTTCTTGATTTTGGTGCCACTGATGACATGTTCACCATTAGGGTGAACAACCGGGCAGAGATGGAAACCCTCTATCAAGAAATTGGTATCAGTGATGAAGGAACAGTAAATGCCATAACGAGACTGAATGATCGAAAAGCAAAAATCCGTCATGATGAGTACCTTACTTCACTTCAAGAAATCTTAAAAAACGAGGAGCAAGTTGCTAAAGTCATAACTCTCATTGAAGACACCAAAGCTGACAATCTACTTACCCAAGGACTTAAGTCGCTTAGGGTAAACAACGTAGTACTTGATCGATCAATCGCCCGAGGCTTCGACTACTACACTGGAATGATTTTTGAAATTATCGACAACGACCCAAATAACAACCGCTCCATGATGGGCGGTGGACGTTACGACAATCTCACATCAATGTTTGACGGTGAACCTATCTCTGGAGTCGGTTTTGGAATGGGTGATGTCACCATGCGTGACTTTCTCGTTAGCCACAAATTACTACAGGCCGAAAACCTAGTAGGTGCTCCTACCTTAATAATTTTACCCATTTCAACTAACGAAAACCTCCCTGCTCTTTCTCTGGCGCAAGAATTTCGGTCGCGCGGACTTTCGGTCGCGACCGACACCACCAACCGAAAGTTAGGTAAAAAAATCAGTACTGCATCAGAACGAGGCACCACTTTTGCGATTGTGCTGGGTGACGAAGAAGTAAAGAGTCAGGTATATACACTTCGTAACCTTAAACAAGAAGTTAGCGTTACCGGATCACTACCTGACCTACTCACCTCCCTTTATTCTTAGATATGCGCTACCTTATCTTTGATCTTGAAACACAGAATATTTTTGCTGATGTGGGTAGCAGCAACCCGGCCGACCTAGAAATTTCCGTTGGCAGCTTTTACGATAGTGCAACCGACAGTTATTTAACCGTCGCCATAGATGAGCTACAAAAAGCTTGGCCACTAATTGAACAGGCCGATGCTTTAGTAGGATACAATACCAACCACTTTGATATTCCTCTCCTTAACAAATACTACCCAGGCGATTTAACAAAAATAAAGAGCATTGACCTACTCGAAGCAATAAAAAACTCCCTAGGGAAACGACTCCGTTTAGATAGTGTGGCCGAGGCGACCGTCGGTGCCCGTAAGTCAGCCCACGGGCTAACCGCCGTTCGCTGGTGGCGAGAAGGAGAAATCGATAAAATCAAAAAATACTGTGAGCAAGACGTAAAGGTAACAAAAAAGCTTTTTGATTATGCTCTCCAAAATGGACATTTAAAATATAAAGATGGTAGTCGAAAACGCGAGATACCTATCGATACTAGTAGCTGGGAAACAAAAGAAGAGACCATCCTCACTCACTCACTACTCTTCTAGCTATGAACGTAGACTACGATATAGCCAATGATTATCGCTAAAATGATGCTGTACCAAATAAAAGGCCAAAGGGTATAACGACGAATAAAGTGGAGGAAAAAATGAATCACTATGAGTGCCACAAAGAAACTTACCAAGGCCCCTACCAGAATTGGTCCCCAAGCTACTTGACCACCAACGACAATAAGATCAATCAATTTTTTGACTCCAAAACCTAAAGTAATCGGAATTGACAACAAAAAAGAAAATTTGGCCGCTTCAAATCTAGTCATTCCTAGGAGCATACCGCCGGCCAAAGTTGAACCGGACCTAGAAAAGCCCGGGATAAGTGCTAAAGCCTGGAAACAACCCACGAAAAATCCGCGTTTAACTGTCAGGTTACCCTGAGGCGGATTGGTGAAATAACGCCACTCCGCATACATAAAGAAGAGAGCACCAACGAAAAGCATGACTCCAACCAAGCCTGCAGTCATAAATTGATCCATAAAATCCTCTAAGAAAAAGCCAAGAATCGCAGCCGGTAGAGTACCCATAATAAGGGCCTTGAGTAGTATGAGATCTTTTTCATTGACCGGTAACCGTCCCAGTTTTCGGATTCCGGTTTGAAGCAAAGACCAAATATCTGACCAAAAATAAATGACAATTGCCAATGTCGTTGCTAAATGCAAGATACCATCGACGGCTAATTGGTTGGTTTTATCAAGCGACAAAAATTCGCGAACAATAACCAAGTGTCCACTAGATGAAACTGGTAAAAATTCTAAAACTCCTTGTACTAGACCTAATATTATTCCCGAAAAATAATCCATGTCGGAAATTATAGCATCTTTCACCACTAAATATGTTAAAATATTCAGGTTAAAATAATAATTATGCAACCAACACAAAACAACAATTCCTTGGCTATTCCCCTAGCCATCATTATTGGCTTCGGACTTATTGCTATTGCTATCTACTTCAGCGGCTTTGGTAAGGGTGGTAATCCATCCAATATAGTCATTCCTAGTACGGAGGAAAAACCGGCACTGAGTAAAGCAAAAGCCGTCAGTGAAGAAGACTTTATTCGGGGTAATCCAAATGCACCGATTATGGTTATTGAATACTCCGATTATGATTGTCCATTCTGTAAACGCTTCCACGAAACAATGAATCAAATCATGGATGAGTACGGAGTGGGCGGAAAGGTAGCTTGGGTCTATCGCCAATACCCTATCAAACAACTTCACCCCAATGCTCCCCACATCTCGGAAGCAGCACTTTGTGTTGGTGTTAATGGCGGAAATGATGCCTTCTGGAAATTCTCTGATCTAGTCTTCGGTGAACGAGAAGTTAACGAACCAACTAACATTTCTGCCTTGGCCGGTTATGCTGAACAAGCGGGAGTAAGTAAGTCTGTCTATGAAAACTGTATGCAGGGCGGAAGCCAAAAGCCAGTCATCGAAGCTAGCTTGGCCGACGGAGCGGCGGCGGGTATAAATGGTACCCCACACAGCATTATCCGCGTCGGTAACCAAGAAGCCCCGATTAATGGTGCCCAGCCATACGAAGTAGTTAAATCAGTTGTCGACAACCTCTTAAAGCAACTAGAGGGATAATAATTCCCCACTTAAAGAAATCGGGCGGCACGTAGTGCCGCCCGATTTCTTTTCTACTCCCACACTTCACCATTCAACAAGTGACAAAAATGACACTTTTCCGGATCACAGTTGGTTTGTAAAACTTCTCCGGAAACCACCGCCTTAGTGGCGGAAATAATTTCCGACTTTAGTTCCTCTACCTCTTCGTGACTAATATAAAAACTCTCTTCGTGAATCACCCCTTTTTTGTCAGGTTCCACAAAAGAGAGTCTGTATTCGACGACAAAAGCTTCTTCACCATTTTGTAGGCTAAGTAGTAAGGCGTAAAAAGTGAGTTGGCGTTTGTAGTTACCATCACTATCTTTAGTCTTACCTTCGATTACGCCACGCGTCTTGGTTTTACCTGTCTTGTAGTCAACTACCCTAACGACTTTCCCCGACTCGAGGTCAACTCGATCAAAGTTACCCGTTAAAACCACTTCCGGGAAATCACTATCTCCAGTAGGTAACAAGACCTTTACTGGGTATTCAGTTTTTGTCTCGCTCGTTAGAGAACCCTCGAGGGTTGGTAAGTAGCCAGCCACACAGTCAAAGCCTCGTTGCTCTTGTCTCACTCGTTCTGAAGCGGTCACACTATTTTGGCGCAAGGCTTCATTAACTACATTCTTGATCAGGTTTACCGTCAAATTTTCACCCGCCTTTAATCGCCAAGTTAACCTTTCTAAGGCGAGGTGAACAGCGCTACCAAATTGGAGTTCTGGAGTCTTAATCGTTGGTACTCTTAGGACATTTTTATAAATATACTCCCAGGGTGACTTACGATAATTATTAAAGCTGGTAGCTGACCACCCTCTTGAAGACAAGACTGAACGCAAATAATCTTTTTCAAGTTTAATCTTCGGAGGTAAGGTTATCAAGCTAAGAGGAACAAATTGTTCACTAAACTCGATCGTGGAATTTACCTCAATAAAATCTTGGTTCAGCTCAAGTAAATGCCGACTCAAACTACAAGGTCGCCCGGAAATGGTGTTTTCACCCCAAGAAAAGTAGAGCCGGCTCTTCGCTCTTGTTAGTGCAACATAGAATAAACGCCGCTCGTCATCAAGCAAAATTTCTTCACTTGGTGAAAGTCGTGACAATTGAGGTAAGCTGAAGGTCTCACTGCGCTTTTTGTTACTCCAAACGGCATCAGTTTGATGTGGCAAGAAGACTGCAGAAAATTCCAAACCTTTGGCCTTATGAGCGGTAAGGACATTTATCGCCTTCTCGTTGTAGGTCAAGGCAAGGGCCGAAAGGGGTAGGTCATGAACGTGAAGCTGATTAAAATATCGCAACAACTCCCCCAAGGTCGAAACCTCCCCACTCTGCTCTAAGCGCATCACTTCATCATATAGTCGCCTAACATCATTACTACTATTAAATAAATCATTTTTAAGTAAAAAGTCGAGTAATCCACTCTCGTGTAACATTAGCTCCAAAGTTGAAGACAATGATTGATGTAGGGTGGCGGAACGAACTTTTTCTTGTAGTGCCATGATTGCCAAAAACGGTTCAGGATTTTCGATTTCAAGTTCATCCAGAACTGACACTGTTAGTTGCTCCCGCAAAGGTATTCCGGTGTTTCTTTTAGTCAAAAAGCGCACCAGATCACGATTGGCAATCTGTGTGTAGGGAGCATGCAGAACTTCCAAAAGTGCCACATCATCAATAGGCGGAGTCAACGCTTGAATTAAGTTTATAATCGACTTTATCGCTGGCTCACTAAGTAGATTGCGATCAGCCGTACTGCGCGTTGGTAGATTAGCCTTACTTAGAAGTAGCGACAAGTCTTTTACCTCTTGGTTAGTGCGGGTCAAGATTGCTATCTCTTCAGGCTCAATTCCTTCACTTAAACATTTTTTTACTTTTTCTACTAGGTAAGCTTCTTCCAAAGCCACATTTGCAAAACTCGATACCGCTATTGTGGTAGCAAAAGTATTGGCGGCAACAAGAGGCGTACGTAACTTCGTCAGATCAGGATCGTCACTTTTAATAAAGTCCGACGCTAGATCAAGAATTTTCTGACTTGACCGATAGTTGGTGGTAAGGTTGATGATAGTTGCTTCTGGATACAAATCCGTAAAGTAGAGAAAGTTTTCCAATGAAGCACCTTGAAAGCGATAAATCGCTTGCTTCTCATCCCCCACCACAAACAAGTTAGGGGACGGATGGTAGGAAGCAAGTAGTTCAAGAAGGCGGTTTTGACTTTTATTCACATCTTGGTGTTCGTCAGCCAAAAGGTATAAGTATTGTTCTTGCAAACTCAGTAACATGTCAGGATTAGTCTCTAACGCCACAATAGTCTCTAGTATCATGTCCTCAAAGTCGTAGAGATGTTCAGCTTTAAGGTAAGCGAGATAAGATCGATAAAGATTGAGTAGCTCTTCGTTACGCTTTAAATATTTTTCCGCTTCCAAATAGGAACTCTTAACCTTTCCTTTATGTGCTCCTTTTTCATGAACTTTCTCCATTCCTTGCAAGGCTAGCTGTTGAGATTGTATATGCCTGGCAAGATCATCGGGGAGTATATTCTCTTGTTTAAGTTTACCAATCGTACTGATAATCTGTTTAACATAGTAACGAGGGTCACCCACTGGTCGCAACACCTTATAGTCTCCCTGCAGCAGAAGATCCTCCACAAGAGTAAATCTTTGTAGATCGAGGATTGGTTTACCACCAATAATCTGTTCGTAAGCATCTGGATAAAGCGCAATGAGTTCATTAGCAAAACCATGAAAAGTAAAAATTGGTACCTGATAAGCGGTAGCCCCAATAAACTTCTTTAGTCTTTCGCGCATCGACTTTACTCCTGATTCCGTAAATGTTAGGGCAAGAACTTGATCTGGCTTAGTATCAGTACGACTCAGAATATTGGCTAAGCGTAAAGTAAGGATTTGCGTCTTACCGGTACCAGGACCAGCAATTACCATTACCGGCCCTTCGATAGTCTCCACCGCCTTTCTTTGCTCAACATTTAGAGACTTCAAGGCATCATTAAAAGTATTCTGATCTAGCGAATTCATAACTACATTGTATACCATTAAGTAGATTTATGGTGTTCATATGTACTCTTGCCAGCCCATGAGCAAAGGAGTATAGTTAGCCACCTAAATTAGTCATAAAATCAATCAAATATGTTGACCGCCAATGCCACCTTAGCCATCTTTGCCATGCTGGGTATCTCCAGCCTCGCTATCTTCCTCGCCAAACGCGTAAAACTGCCCCATACGGTGTTTTTAGTAGTGATTGGACTTATCCTTGGTCTCTTGGCTGAAGCCCTGCCGACTTTTCATTTTTTTAGTGAATTCTCCCTAACTCCCGGACTCCTATTCTACCTACTCCTTCCTACCCTAATCTTCGAATCCGCTTATAACATCAACGCTCGCCGCATGGTGGAGGATTCACCGATCATCATGATACTAGCCTTCCTTAGTCTTGTGGTCTCGACCCTAGTGGTAGGTACCCTACTATACTTCCTCCTTGCTTGGTTAGGCTTTACCGTACCCTTTATTGTTACCTTGGTATTCGGTGCCCTCATTTCTGCTACTGACCCAGTAGCGGTACTTGCCCTATTTAAAGAATACGGAGCACCAAGACGTCTATCCCTTATTTTTGAGGGCGAGAGTCTTTTTAACGACGCTTCCGCCGTTGCTCTCTTTTTGGTATTGGTCGAAGTAGCCAGCTTTGGTTTCGATGGTTTTAACTCAGTCCTCGAAGGTACTGTTAGCTTCCTCTCGATGATGATCGGAGGCGTTATCTTCGGTATCATTATCGGTGGTGTTTTTGCTCGTCTCATTGGTATCGCTAGAGAGAACGAAGTGGCGAGTATTACTCTTACCATTGTCCTCGCCCACGTTACTTTCATCTTGGCCGAAGTTGTCTCACACCACTTGGTGTTTGGAAATTATCATTTCTATCTTTCACCAATTATCGCGACCACCGTGGCCGCCCTACTTATGGGTAACTATGGCCGAAGCAAGATTCATCCTAAGGCCGACGAATTCGTTGAAAAACTATGGGGTCAACTAGCTTTCATGGCTAACTCTTTGATTTTTATTTTGATCGGCTTTTTGTTCGTCGAAGTTCCTCTTCTTGAACCAAGCATCATCCTAGTAGTCGGTCTAACTATTTTGATTGTGGCTTTTGCTCGTGCTGTCTCGATCTATCCCGTTGTTGGTCTATTCAACTTCTTCGTTCCAGAAAAAACTAAAATCCCCCGTTCTTGGCAACACCTCTTATCCTGGGGATCTTTGCGCGGGGCGCTCGCCGTTACCATGGTTCTACTTATTCCTGATGACCTAAGTTTTGCTAACTGGAACCTACCGATGACGCCTAAAGATTTCCTTCTTGCTCTCACTGTCGGTTGTATCTTTGCTACCCTCTTTATCAAAGCCACCACTATTCAGACTTTTATGCGTCGCCTGAAGCTCGATAGTCTAACCCCGATGGAGGAAGTTGAGGCTCAAGAAGCACGGGCCCTCATTCATCATGAAGTAACCGAAAAAACTAAGCTCTATGAAGAGCGTGGTTATATCGAAAGCGGAATCTCCGCCAAACTCCATGCGGAACATAAAAAGCAATACGATGAAGCTTGTGCTAAGTTGGCTGACAAAGACACTAAGGCATTAGCCCTTCGTGTCCTTCGTATCTACGCTATCGGTATTGAGAAAAAATACTTAAAGGAACTCTACCACCACAACGAAGTTGACGAAGGAGTCTTCAAGCGCCTAACTGGTAAACTACAACTCCAATTGGAAGCGATTGAGGTTGGTAACATTGAACCTAACATGTCGCTTCATACTGACGGCAAAGATGTCTTCGACCATATGGCTAAGTGGCTCAAAGTATTCTTCAAGCCGGAAACCGAAGCGGACAAAGTGGACCATCTCTATATGTACTATCGCGCCCAAGCCATTATCTCTCGCAAGGTACTTAAGGAACTCATGAGTATCGACAAATCAAGCGCTGAACACATCTTCACCGCTGAAGCACTCGAACACGTACTGGCTTTGTACCAAAACTTCATGGAGCAATCACAAAAGAAACTAAACGACGTGATTACAGCTAACCCAGAAAGACATAAGGTACTTTCTGAACGCCTAGCAACCTACAGTGTTCACAAAGTTGAAGAAAATACCCTACACGAACTCTACGAGCGACAATTGATCACTCCTAAACTCTACATCACTCTCCAGGAAGAAATTATTAAGTAGGCAAACCAAAACCGCGACCCCAAGGGGTCGCGGTTTTGGTTTTAGCTTAGTATGACTTTAGCCGCCTTGCTTGTAGAAATTCAGGAGTGACCTAGTCACGACTAGAATTTCTTTATGCTAGGAGACGATATTTCGACCCCACAGGGAGAAAGGAATGTATGAAGTCATACTTTAGTATGACTTCAGTCTCCTTGCCCTACAAACAAGGAACGACTTCAGTCGTGACTATGTTTGTAGTGTGCAAGGCGCTAACGAAAAAGCCCTACTCAGGGCTTTTTCGTTAGCTAAAATCTTACTAGTAAGATTTTAGCCGCCTTGCCTTCTCATGCTGCCTAATCTTCTCCAAAGCCTTAGCTTCGATCTGACGAATACGTTCTCGGGTAACACCGAACTCCTTACCCACTTCTTCCAAGGTATGATAGGTTCCGTCTAAGAGTCCGTGACGCATCTCGAGAATCTTTCTTTCCTTTTCTGACAGTGTGTCCAGGATTTCAGTAATTTGATCCGTTAGGATGCTGTGTGAGACTTCCTGGTCAGGTGAGACGATCTTGTCATCAGAAATAAAATCAGAGAGTCTCGAACGATCATCATCATCACCAACTGGAAGCTCGAGAGAGATGGTGTCCTGACTAATCTTTTCAATTTGGTAAATCTTCTCTACTTCAACACCCATCTCTGTGGCAATTTCTTCCGGCATTGGGTCCCGTCCAAGATCTTGAGCAAGTCGACGTGACACTTGTTTGTACTTAGCCATCGTCTCCACCATATGAACCGGGATACGGATCGTGCGGGACTGGTCAGCTAGAGCGCGAGTGATCGCTTGTCTGATCCACCAAGTAGCGTAGGTAGAAAACTTAAATCCCTTAGTGAAGTCAAACTTATCGACCGCTTTAAAGAGACCGAGGTTACCTTCCTGAATCAAGTCCAGAAGGGTAAGGTCAGGTGACCGGCCTACATATTTCTTAGCAATCGAGACCACCAAGCGTAAGTTGGCGCGCGCCAAAAGATTACGAGCCTCTTCGTCACCTTCAACGATTCTCTTGGCTAAGACTCGTTCTTCACTAGCGTTTAGTAGTGGATACTGACCAATCTCTCTTAGATACATCTGGATTGAGTCGTAGCTACTATCACTACGCTTAAAGGTATTCTTTTGCGCAATAATTTCAGCACTCGGGTCCTCTCCTAAAAGACCACCGCTTTGTAGTACATCAATACCAGCAATACCAAAACGCTCGTAGAGAGTGTCGAGGAAATCAACATTCTTTTCAATTTCCGGAAAAGAGCGAAGCATTTCATCATAAGTAATATAACCTCTTTCCTTCCCCATCTTCATTAATTCCCCAGCCTTAAGCTCCAAGATTTTTTCACTCTTGGTTAAAACTACCGGTTTTACTTTCTTTACCACTGGTTTTTTGGGGGTAACTTTTTTTACTGCGGTTTTCTTTACAAGCTTCTTTGTAGCAGCTTTTTTAGTTACTTTCTTCTCCGCCTTTTTTACTACCTTCTTGGTAGCTGGTCGTTTCGCACTAACTTTTTTGAGTGCTTTTTTGACGACAACTTTTTTAGTTTTTTTTACGGTTTTGACCGCTTTTTTTACTGCTTTTTTTGTGGCCTGCTTCTTCGCCATAGTGCCTCACACTATACAGAAAATTCAGAAAATGTCCAGCAAAGTAAAAACCACCGCGGGAAAGGCGAGGTGGTCTCAAATCCTGGTTATTGGTTTACTCTTCCCTACCGAAGAGCGTTCTTTGCCCGTCGCCTGGCGGGCAGAAAGTGCCTGTCGAAGAGGCTAGGCGGCGAAGAATGCTGCTACTTGGCGCATACGGCCTCCTGTTGTGGTTGAAGGAACGTTACTAGTTATATTATAGCACAGACATGCTATTTCGTGTCTTCAGTTTTCCTGCTTAGCCAGTAGCTTAGGTACCCTGCTCCGAAAAGCGAAATACCTACACCCAGCCAAGACATCAGTTCTAACTCCTCCCCGAGAATGAAGTAGGCACCGATTATTACCGCCGGCGCCTCGACCTGAGCGAGGACGCTAGCTTCGTTTGGAGGTAAATACTTGAACGCCACAGCATTCGCGACCCAGTACAAAAAGCCACCAACAAAGGCAAAGAACCCCAATGCAAGCCAGATGTTACTGGACACTTCTGGTATAGCCTGAGAGTGACTAAGGATCAATCCGAGGAGACCCATTCCCACACAGCTGTAGAAACACTTCTGTACGGGAGAACTGGTAGCTCGTGCAAAGAGCTCGTAAAGAAATCCATTCATTACAGCACCGAAGCTACTCCAAAGAAGACCGTGCCAGTTGAATTCACCGCCACGCAAGGCAATTGCTACTCCTCCCAGTAACAGAATCAAGCCGACCAACGTTGCCACCTCAAGCTTCCGGCCGGAAAGTACCCCAATGATGATGTTAACTACCGGAGTGGCAGTTATCACCACGATTGTTGGCCCTGCTCCCCAACTCCGAATTCCTTGATAAAGGCCAAAGGTAGCCAGCGGCAGAACCAGTACACTCAACCAGGTAAACTTATCAATGTAACCGACTCTCCCCTGTAACCACACGAAGGCGATAAATGCCGTCAACAAGCCTCGAAACATCATCAGCTGTTCTGGAGAAAACTCCCTAAGGTGATTCACTAGCGGAATGGCAAATCCCGCCGTTACCCAGATACCCAACATTCCCAATCGACCGGGCCAGAGGTTATTTTTCATAACCATCTCCTCCATTTCAGAACTATGGTCTTGTAGTAAGCTACCACAAGATACAAAAAAGTCACCTTTTAACACTAGACAGGATTGGCTACCAAACCTTACGAAACAGTAGGCCTTAATCTACTTTCGTATACAAAACTTCGATAGTTAAACTCGGGGCTTTTAGTTCATTTTGCCAGCGGGCAATTGCCTTTAAGGCCTCTTCCATTTCTTCATTCCGGTCACTACTTTCGAGTTCTTGTAAGGTGAGGCGCAACTTCCCAAGTTGCCACTTGGCATATTGATCACGAAATTGATTTAGATTATGAAAAAGTTCTTCGAGGAGACTCTTGGTCGAAGTCTTCTGAAGAGACAGTTCCGCTTTAAAAATTACCTCGGCTTTTAGATTAGAGGGGACTTGTTCTTCAAGAAGGGAGAATTCCGTTCCGGTTAAGGACTCTAGCCAACTTTTAACCCTATCGGTTAGACCCCTTTCGTGCATTGTAAGTGTCCCCACTATGTAGGCAAGATTAATCTGGTGTCGATCTTCCCGCTTACTTACGAGCGTAATTTCTTTTTTAATTTCTGACCCACGCTCATCCGTCGTCTCCGACTTCCCTATTTCTCGTAGGCGTTCCACCTCAAAGTGCACTGCCTCCTTCGTAGTATTTAAAACCTCAGCAATCTTCCCTTCAAAGTAGTCCTGATCGATCCGATTAGGTAATAAAACCACATAAGGCAGAACCTCCTCGCGGGCCCGCAACTTAAAAGCCCGTTCTTCGAGATTTTGTTTTTGAAGAACTTGAAGGAAAAATTCAATCACCGGCACTGAGTGACCGATGATCTTTTTAAACTCTTTCGCATCTTCCTTTACTATGTCCGCCGGGTCTTTACCATCAGGTAGTGGTGCGACTTTCACATCAAAACCACGAGCAAGCATCAGACTGGCGGCTTTGCGCATCGCGTTAATACCCGCCCGGTCAGCGTCAAGGGCTAAGACAACTTTATCCGAATGTCTTTCCAACAACTTTATGTGCTCGAGAGTGAGCGCCGTCCCAGAAACCGCCACGGTGTTTATATAACCCGCTTGATGACTTAAGACCACATCAAACTGTCCCTCCACTATTAAGGAAAAACCGAGATCGCGAATTCCGTTTTTAGCTAAATGGTAACCAAAAAGCAACTCGGACTTTTTATACAACTCGGTCTCCGGTGAGTTCACGTACTTCGGTGTCTCAGGTTCACTGATAAGAATTCGTCCGGAAAAGGCAACTGGTCGACCACTTTGATCAAACAAAGGAAACATGATCCGTCGACGGAAGACATCGTAAGGCTCTTTTCCTGGAGCGGACTCCTTAATCAAACCAACTTTAAATAGTTCTTGATCGTTAAAACCTCGACCTTTAAGATGGTTTCGAAGATCCCGCCAACCTCCTTCCGGTGGCCCAGGGGCAAAGCCGATTTGCCACTTTTCGATGGTTTCTCTTGTGAGACCCCGATCAGTCAAATAAGCTTTCATATCGGAACGATTTTCAAGCTCACGAGCAAAGTACAAAGTCGCCTCACGTAAAGCCTCGTAACTACGTTCGCGCTCAGTGGCTTTTTCCTTCGAGATTGGTACTAGTTCAACATTAGCTTTCTCGGCTAAGATTTTAAGAGCTTCCTTAAAATCGACCCCCTCCATCTTCTCCACAAAAGTGAACATATCGCCACCCTGACTTGTCGAAAAACAATAATACATCCCCCGCTCTGGTGAGACGTAGAAAGAAGGGGTTTTCTCATTCGAAAATGGTGAACGGCCTTTAAAGTTTCGTCCTGCCTTATGTAGTTCTACATAAGGCGCTACCACGTCAGTAATACTAAGTCGATCTTTGATTTTCTGCACCGCTTCATTCATATTTAGAACATTATACTAGAAAATACCTAAGTTACATAAAAACACGAGCCACCTTTAGTGGCTCGTGTTTTTAGGTTTTTAATCTTAATCTCTCCCCTTCATTTTCTCAATCATTTCGTACTTCTTGCTTCCCTTGTAGCCAGAGCCAGCCGGAATAAGTTTTCCGATAATAACGTTTTCCATTAGTCCTGCTAGATTGTCTTGACTTCCCTTTACCGCAGCGTTGATCAGAACACGAGTAGTGTTTTGGAAAGAAGCTGCTGATAAGAAGCTCTTACGTGAAAGTGAAGTTTCGGTAATACCGAGAATTAATTTCTCTGACTTAGCTGGTTCTTTCCCAGCATCTTTGAGACGATTGTTTTCCTCAACAAAGATCCATTCCTCTACCACATCACCAATAGTGAAGCGACTTTCACCAGAAACGGTAATTTTCACCCGTGACATCATCTGCTTAACAATAAGCTCAATGTGCTTACGAGCAATTGTCACTCCTTGTAGTTCGTAGATCTTGTTTACTTCTGAAATGATGTAGTCTTGAGTCATTTCTTGTCCACCAAACTTAAAGAGTTCCGGAAGAAGAGCTGATCCGTCAGTAAGGAGTTGTCCTGGGTAAACCGTGTCACCCTTAGAAATAACAACTGTTCGACGATAATGTACCTCGTATTCGATATTATCTTTTTTCTTTGGTGCTCCCTTAGCATTCATGTCAGGAGCGACAACAATAACTTTTTCACGGCCTTCTGTGCGAATATCAACAACCACTCCCTCAGCCTTGGAAACTACCGCCGGGATCTTTGGTTGACGCTTTTCGAATACTTCTTCTACACGAGGCAGACCAGAGGTTACGTCTCCACCAAGTGAGGCGGCCCCTCCAGCGTGCTTAGTGTTCATAGTTAGCTGAGTACCTGGTTCGCCAATCGCTTGTGCCGCAACCGTACCTACCGCCTCGCCAATATCCACCATCTGATTGGTAGTGAGGTCAATACCATAACAATGTTGACAAACTCCACGTAGAGTCTTACAGGTCATTGGTGAACGCACCACTACCGAGCTACAAGTTGATCCTTCGACCGAAAGTGCATCAAGACGACTGAGTAGGTGTCCTTTAGGGAACACTACCCGACCTTGACTATCAACAGCGTCTTCAGACAAAATTCTGCCTTTGATCGCTTTTGAGAAAGCAATTTCAATTCCCGAAGCCGAGATGCGTCCAATTTTCACTCCTGACTTGGTCTTACAATCCTCTTCCGTTACAATTGCGTCTTGTGCTACCACGAAGAGACGACGGGTTAGATAACCAGCCTTAGCGGTCTGAAGAGCCGTGTCAGCTAGTCCCTTGCGTGAACCGTGAGTGGTAATAAAGTATTCTAGTGGTGACAACCCTTCTTTCATTGAAGACAAAACTGGGAATTCGATAGTCTCACCACGAGTGTTAACAATAAGACCTTTCATACCAGCCATCTGGGCGATCTGACCAAGTGATCCACGAGCTCCTGACTTCCACATCTCATAAGCTGAGCCTGTATCACTTAGTGTCTCTGGCAGAATCTTTTCAATCTCCGTTTTGGCTCGGTGCCAAATTTCAACAATCATTCGTCGGCGCTCATCACGTGAAATCAAACCTTCCTCGAAAGCCGCAATAACTGTTCTTTCTGACTCGCGAGCTTTGGCGATTATTTCTACCTTGGCTTTTGGTACCGAAACTTCGTCAATTCCCCAAGTTGTACCGGAAGCAGTTGCGTACCGAAGTCCCAACTTCTTTAGCTTGTCGACGATCGGTGGTACAGCTTCTGGTCCACGAGCATCAATAATGTCAATGATAACTCCAAATAGCGTTTTCTGTACAATCACGTCATTAATGAAGTCGTGATCCTCAGGCAAAACACTGTTAAAGATCAAACGTCCGACAGTTGTTTCAAATAATTTTCCTTCAAAGCGAGCATATTTTTGCGTAGTGGTAGCCATCACTTTAACTTTGGCACGGAAGTCAATTACTCCGTAGTCGTAGGCATTGATCGCATCGTTTGGTGAAGAAAAATACTTACCCTCACCCTTAGCGCCCTCAACTAGTTTTGTCATCCAGTAGGCACCAAGCGCCATATCCAAGAGTTTTTCTGACACTACCGGTTCAGCTGAACCTGGCTTTAAGATGTTCTTGTTAGCAGAAATTATTTCTTTAGCTTCCATCTGGGCTTCATCAGACAAAGGTACGTGGACAGCCATCTGGTCACCGTCGAAGTCGGCGTTGAAAGCGCGACAAACTAGCGGGTGAACTTGGATCGCGTTACCCTCGATCAGTACCGGACGAAAAGCCTGGATACCCTGACGGTGTAGGGTTGGAGCACGGTTTAATAGTACATGCTTGTGTCTGATTACATTTTCCAAAATTGCCCAAACTTCTGGTACTCCATCTTCAATTAAACGTCCAGCCCCACGGATGTTATAAGCTAGTTCTTGCTTAAGTAATTCAGCAATCACGAATGGTCGGAAAAGTTCCAGAGCCATATGCTTTGGCAAACCACACTGATCGAGAGCTAGTTCCGGTCCAATCACAATCACCGAACGACCAGAATAGTCTACACGCTTACCAAGTAGGTTTTGTCTGAAGTAGCCCTGCTTACTCTTTAGATAGTCAGACAAAGACTTCAGAGGTCGGCGCTGTGCCTGACTCATTGCTGAGTAGACACCACCACTGTGTCGAATAGAGTTGTCAATCAAGGCATCAACCGCTTCCTGCAAAATACGCTTTTCGTTACGCAAGATCACATCAGGGGCTTGAATGTCGATCAACTTCTTAAGACGGTTGTTACGATTGATCACACGACGATATAGGTCGTTTAGATCAGAAGAGGCGTGACGACCACCTTCGAGAGCCACCATTGGTCGAATCGCTGGTGGAATAACGGGAATACGAGTTAAGAACATCCATTCCGGACGAACCCCAGCATGAACCATACCGCGGACCAAAGACAATCGCTTATCAAGCTTAGCTCGATCCATAGCCCCTGCGGTTTCGCGTTCTTTTTCTAGCTGTACAAGTAGGGCATCTAGTTTTACCTGCTTAAACAACTCATAAATAGCTTCAGCTCCAATCCTAGCTTCAAACAAAGTACTGTATTTGATCGAATAACGATGGAAGCTAGTTTCATCTAAGACAACACCTGGTCGAATATTTTCGATCTCATGCTTCATGTCTTCCATTCTGGTTTTCAAGGCTTCCTTAGCATCTTCATTCTGAAGAGTTTTGATCTTGGCCTTAAACTCAGTATCAAGCTCGCGTAGTAGTCGTGAACGATCATCTTCACTTACTTTAGTCACAATATAACCCGCAAAGTAGATAACCTTTTCTACTGATGAAGCGCTAATCCCGAGAATCATCGCAATGCGACTGGGTACTCCGCGCAAAAACCAAATATGCGATACAGGAATGCAAAGATCGATATGACCCATACGTTCGCGACGAACAATCGCTCGAGTGACTTCTACTCCACATTTCTCACAAACGATTCCCTTATAGCGAATACCACGATACTTCTTGCAAGAACACTCGTAATCTTCAACTGGACCAAAGATTCTTTCGTCAAAGAGACCGTGCTTCTCTGGACGTTGTGTGCGGTAGTTGATGGTTTCGGGCTTGGTAACCTCGCCAAAAGACCAATCAAGAATAGTTTCTGGTGAAGCCAGTTTAAGATTTATCTCCGTGATATTTACCGGCTGTGGAGTTGGCTTCACAAATGATGATGGTGATGACATATATTATTAATTATTTAACTCGTAATCACGTCGCACTCTTTGGTCAGTTTTTTCTAATTTCACATCCAAGGCCAAACCGCGTAATTGGTTCAAGAGAACATTAAAGGCGGCTGGTGTTTGTGGGTGACTGATCTTTTCACCGCGGACAATCGAATCAAAAGCGGCTGAACGTCCAACAATGTCGTCGGACTTAATGGTAAGCATTTCTCGCAAGGTATAGGCTGCTCCGTAACCAAGTAGAGCCCACACTTCCATTTCTCCGAAACGTTGACCTCCGACCTGAGCCTTTCCACCAAGTGGTTGCTGAGTAATAAGTGAGTACGGTCCAATCGAACGCATGTGGATCTTGTCTTCCACCATGTGATGAAGTTTTAAGATATACATGTACCCTACAGCCGTCTTTTGCGCAAAAGCATCCCCTGTTAGACCGTCACGCAATTGAATTTTTCCATCCTCCGGTAAGCCGGCTGCTTTAAGTTCAGCTTTAACATGATCTTCGCTCGCTCCCGCAAACGGAGGGACAACTGCCTGGTAACCGAGACTGTTTGCTGCCATTCCTAAGTGTAGTTCCAGAATTTGTCCTAGGTTCATACGACTTGGTACACCAAGTGGTGTAAGGAGGATATCAATTGGTCGACCGTCTTCGGTATACGGCATATCTTCCTCCGGTAGAATACGAGAGATAACTCCCTTGTTACCGTGTCGCCCCGCCAATTTGTCTCCGACGGAAACGTTACGAACTTGTGCGATTGTGATGTGAATACGCTTGATCACACCACTTTCGAGTTGGTCACCGTTTTCACGAGAAAAGATCTTTACGCCAATAACACGACCACGCTTACCAGCCTCTAGTCGTAATGAGGTATCTTTTACATCTTTAGCTTTCTCTCCGAAGATTGAGCGCAGTAGCCTTTCCTCTGGTGTAAGTTGCGTCTCTCCTTTTGGTGTCACTTTTCCAACCAAAATATCATTGGCCCTCACCTCGGCACCGATACGGATAATTCCGTTCTCATCTAGATTGCGTAGCTTTACTTCCGACACATTAGGAATATCAGCTGAAGTCACCTCTGGTCCAAGCTTAGTGTCACGAACTGACACTTCAAGCTCATCAATGTGTACTGTCGAAAACTTCGCTTCTTTAACTAGACGCTCGGAGATCACAATCGCGTCTTCATAGTTGGCACCATTGAAGCTCATGAAGGCTACAAGGGCATTTTGACCAACAGCAATCTGTCCATTATCAGTCGAAGAAGTATCTGCCAAGAGATCGCCACGTTTGACTTTATCTCCCACAGTAACAGCGGGTCGGTGATAGAAGGCGGAAAAGTCGTTTGTCCTTTCAAAACTTGTTAATTTATACTCTTGCTTCTTCCCTTCCTTGTTCTTTACCACAATCATTCGAGCATCACTCGCAATTACTTCTCCAGCGTCTTTAGCGTAAATTACCCGGCCAGTATCCCTAGCAACCATACCTTCTACACCAGTCGCTACTAGAGGGGCTTCTTGGACGATACATGGTGTTGCCTGTTTCTGCATGTTTGAACCCATTAGTGTACGGTTGGCGTCGTCATGGTTCATAAACGGAATCATCGATGTCGCTACCGAGAAAGCTTGATTAGTGGCGATATCAATATATTCCACTTCTTTTCGAGGAACCACGATTGGATTACCATTCTTTCGTGCCTCAACAAACTCATCCTTTATTTTTCCGTTCGCCTCTAACTCCACCGCCGCATGAGCAATGTTAAATCTCTCCTCTTCGTGAGCGTTAAAGTAAACTACTTCATCAGTTACCACACCCTTCTCGACTTTGGCATAAGGGGTCTCGATAATACCGAAACGGTTGACTTTAGAGTACATTGAGAGACGCAAAATCAAACCAATGTTTGGACCTTCAGGTGTATGGATGGGACAGAGTCTTCCGTAGTGACTAGGATGAATGTCACGCACTTCAAAGCTAGCTCTTTCACGGGTTAGTCCACCTGGTCCAAGAGCCGACAAGGTACGTAAATGTTCAATTTCGGCCAAAATGTTTTGCTGTTGCGAGAATTGCGAAAGCTGGTTGGTGGTGAAAAATTCTTTAATTGCCGCTTGGAGTGGTCGAGGGTTAATGATTTGCATTGGCAGCGTAGTCTCAGCTTCAATGGTAGACATTCGGTCTTGAATGTTACGCTTCATTCTGGTCATACCAACACGTACACGCTGTTGAAGCATTTCACCGAAGTAACGTACTCGCCTAAAACCTAGGTGGTCAATATCGTCAGCCAAGGCTCCTGGTTCGTGATTTTTAGTAATGATGTGAGTTAAAATGAGTCGAAGATCTTCCAGCGAGACAGTCCGCTCATCGGTAGCTTTTTTATCGGTTGGTCGACCAAAACGTTCATTGAAGTGATGGCGTCCGATCTCGGATAAGTCGTAACGTTCCGGAGCAAAAATCGAATTGACGAACTCGCGAGCATTTTCTACTGTCGCCAAATCACCGTCACGAAGACGTTTGTATATTTCGATATAAGACTCATCAACACTTTTAGCTGGATCTTTAACAATAGTCGCCTTCAGATATTCCTCCCCTCTAGGCACACCTTTCATTAGTGCCACCATATCACGTTCTTTGTCCATTCCAAGGACTCGCAGCAGTGAAGAAATAGGAAACTTCTTTTTACGATCGATCTTTACATAGATAACCCCATCGGCTTCCGACTCAATTTCTACCCAGGCACCTCGTGCGGGGATAATTTTGGCACCAAAGAGTTGTTTACCTTTAGATTCGGTCTGGGTGAAGAAAATACCATAAGAACGCGCGAGTTGTGGGACAATAACACGCTCAACACCGTTAATGATGAAGGTACCCTGCTCCGTCATTAGCGGCAGGTCAGTCATGAAGATCTCTTGATCCTTCTCACTTTCGAAAGTTTTGTTCTTAAGAACGACATGAGCACGGAGCGGTGCTTCATAAGTTAGTTTATTTTCTTTAGCGTATTCGGGAGTACACTTTGGAGAACCAAGTTCGTACTTTTTAAAACGCATCTCAAACTTCTTCTCTGAGTAATCAGAAATTGGAGAAAACTCGGTAAAGATCTCCTTAAGAGCCGTCTCAACAAACCACCGAAAAGATTCATGTTGTGGTTCAATAAGATTGGGTAGAGGAATCCTAGGACTAGGACAAACCTCAAAACGTTTCTGTGGCATCTGACCCACCGTCAACTTACTTCCCTTTGGTGTACTTTGTTGCATAAAAACTTTTTGACTTACGCTAACACAACAAAACCCCCGCTCTCGGTGTTCTGTCCGTCTTAGCTTATTTTATTAATATCAACATCACGTCTTTTACTCCGCGATTTGAAAATCTCCCATCCACAACTCACCCGAGACCCCTTTTGCGTATGTGGCGGTATCATAACAAAAAGGATCAGAATTTGCAAATATTTCAAGGGTATTTATCCACAATTAACCTAGGGTCACTTTTAACCCTCTTTAGCCCGCCATTTATCAATCTCTTTATGATTACCTTGTAATAGAACTCCGGGGACTTCGTATTTCTGACCTTTGTATTTAAAAACCTCAGGGCGGGTATAAAACTTACCATTATTTGGACGATGGTCTTCTAAAGATTCAAACGTTCCTAAGACCCCCTCAATCTGGCGAGAGACCGCATCCGCAATCGCCAGAGCCGGTAATTCCCCACCAGTTAGAATATAATCCCCGACCGAAATCTCTTCTAACTCTATGATTTCACCAACCCTCGAATCTATCCCTTCATAACGACCACAAATAAAAACTAGATGGTCGTATTTTTTGGCATACTCTTTAGCCAGATCCTGAGTAAATTTTTTACCTCGAGGTGACAAGAGCAAAGTCTTTACCTTACCCTGAGCTTTTCGCCCAACAGCCTTTTGCCAAGCCTTTACTACTGGCTCGGCCATCATCACCATTCCCGGACCACCACCATAAGGACGATCATCGACCTTCCGATGTTTATCTTTAGTATAATCACGTGGATTATAGTAACTGACGGCAATTTTTTGACCGGTTACTTTAGCGCCCTTACCTTTCTCTTTTTTCTGCGCCCGTCCCAAAACCCCACTATCCATGTAGTTGGAGCAGATCTCAGGAAACAAGGTAATAAAGTGAAAATTCATTCACTTATGATAGCAGGGATCCGAAAAAACAAAAGCTGGTCCTTTTAGGGACCAGCTTTTGTTTTTGATTCTCAATTTAAATTTTCAAGTCTTCAATTGCTTGATCTAGGCTCTTTGGTTCAGCGGAAGGATTATCTTCGCGCATCGCTTCTGACATTTCGCGACTCATACCCTTTCCTCCTTCTGGTTCATTGATCTTAAGATTAACCCTAGCGTCATGCTTCATACCTACCACTCGAAGTAGGGTTCTGATGGCTTTGGCAGTATTACCTGAACGACCAATTATCTTACCCATATCATCGGCATGAACATCAAGAGTAAGTAGTACCCCCATCTCGTCCACGGTTCGATTGATTCTTACATTCTCCGGATGATCCACTAGAGCTTTAACTAAGCTCTCAAGAAACTGCTTATCTTCATGAGTATCCATACATCAAATTTCTTACTTAACTAGTATCAGCAAAAATCAACCTGACTATTGCTTTACTAAATGATAAAAGACTAAACTGCGGGAGTCAACTGACAACTGTGAAGTTAGGCAGCCGCAACTGCTTCCTCTTCTTTAGTTTCAGCCTCACTAGCTTTTAGAGCTTCGGCCTTTTCGGCTGCTGCTTTGGCTTCAGCTTCGGCTTTTAACTTAGCTTCGTCAATAATCGGAGACTTCTTAGGTAGAACATTTCGCTTCTTACCTTCGACAATCTTCTTACTAACCAACATGTTGTATACGGTATCTGAAGGCTTTACTCCTTGACTTAACCAGTATTTTGCTCGGTCAGCATTAATCTCAATTTTGCCTGACTTTGGTTCATAATTACCAATGAGTTCGACGTATTTATTACTTTTAGTACTAGCACGACGATCCACCACCAACAGGCGGTAAGCAGGGTTGTTCTTGCGTCCAATTCGTTGCAATCGCATCATTAACATAATGTGGGCTAGATTAGCAGATACTAAGCATTTGGTCAATAGCGCCCACTATGTTAGACTCCTCGATATATGTCTAATCTGTCAAATACGACGCTCGAAGGAGTAATTATGGTAAGAGGTAAAGGGGTGGGATTTGTGAGTCATCCCGATTATACGGAAGATATCGTCATTGAACGTGAATCCCTTGGTTTTGCTCTTGATGGGGATATAGTGGCTATCAAATTACTAAAAAAAGTCCCTGGTAAACGTCAAGAAGGAAGGGTTGTTTCAGTGATTAAACCGGCTTTTCGTGAAATTATCGGTGTTGTAAAAACAAAGTCGGAGAATGGACAAGAGCTTTTTTTTCTCCAACCCGACAACTCACGCCTACACATTCGTCCAATCCTACCAAAGGCTACTAAAAACGAAGTTGATCTGAAAGTGGTGATCGAAATCGAAAGCTGGAAAGAACCCCTACTGGAACCAAAAGCAAAAATCAGTGAAATTCTCGGACGAGCTGGTGACCACGAAACGGAAATGCAAGCGATCATCCGCAGTGGTGGTTTTGGAAAAGGTTTTCCTGAAGTCGTTAGTGAAGCGGCTCAAAAACTCCACCAAGAACAATCTAACATCTTTACAAAAGCGGTAGCTGACCCCAAACGACGAGACTTCCGCCCAGTAACCACTATGACAATTGATCCAAAAGATGCTAAGGATTTTGACGATGCCTTATCATTTCAAACTCTACCCAACGGAAACTACGAAGTAGGTATCCATATCGCCGACGTGTCACACTATGTAACTGAAAATGACGCCCTTGATGAAGAAGCTAAAGATCGTGCTACTTCAGTCTACTTAGTAGACCGTGTAATCCCGATGTTACCCGAGGTTCTCTCTAATGATCTTTGCTCCCTTCGTCCTAATGAAGATCGTTTGGCCTTTTCCGCCGTATTTGAGTTAGACCCTAATGCCGAAATAAAAAACGCCTGGTACGGTCAGACCATTATCCACTCTGATAAACGCTTTACATACGAGGAAGCACAACAGGTACTCGACAAAAACAATGGCCCCTTCTTGAAAGAACTAGATACCCTAATGACCCTGGGTCGCAAATTACGAAAGCGACGATTTGCTTCTGGAGCAATTGCCTTTGATCAACCGGAGGTCAAATTCGAACTGGACGAAAGAGGAGCTCCGCTTAAAGTCTTCAAAAAAGAACGGGTTGAGACAATGCTTATGATCGAAGATTTTATGCTACTCGCTAACCGTGAGGTCGCTACGTACATCTACAACTTATCAAAAGACAAAGGTCGTGAACTAGCCTTCATTTACCGCATTCATGATTCGCCTGATCCAGACCGGCTTGAGGAATTAGCTATATTTCTAAAAGCCATTGGTTACGAATTTAAGGTTAAAAAAGGCGTTGTTGAAGCCACCGACATAAACCAACTACTAAAGGAGGTTGAGGGTAAGCCGGAAGAAAACCTCATCAAAACAGCTACGATTCGTTCCATGGCTAAAGCGGTCTACTCCACTAAAAACATTGGACACTTTGGACTAGCGTTCAAATTCTACACCCACTTCACTTCCCCCATTAGACGCTACCCTGACCTCTTAGCTCATCGATTACTTCGTAAACATCTGGATGGCTCACCAATCGGAGCACGTGAACTAAGTAAATACGAACAAGTATCCCTTACTTCTTCAAAGCGTGAGATTGAGGCCGTCACTGCTGAACGCGACTCAATTAAATTCAAGCAAGTTGAATTCCTACAAAACCGCCTTGGCGAAACTTTTAGTGGTGTAATTTCCGGAGTGGCTGATTGGGGAATTTATGTTCAAGAAGAAAACACTCTAGCTGATGGAATGGTGAGGCTAGCAAGTATAAAAAGTGACTATTTCGAACATGAAGCCAGTAAATATCGAATTAAAGGTCAGAAGACTGGTAAAGTCTATCAACTAGGAGACAAAGTTAAAGTTAAATTAGTGAGGGCTGATCGTGAATTAAGACAGCTAGATTTCGAACTAGTTAACTAGCCTGAAAGACGAAAACAAGAGTCCTTTTAAGGACTCTTGTTTTTAGATCCAAGACCCTCACCCCTACTTTGCGACCGCCAGTGCATCATCCAACTTAACAGAGAGGAGCTTAGAAACACCATCACCACCCATAGTTACACCGTAGAGAATACCCGCACGGCTCATAGTCTCACGATTATGAGTAATCAGTATCAGTTGTGACTTCTTAGCCAAAGCCTCGATCATGTCTCCGTAGCGACGACTATTAGCTTCGTCCAAAGCGGCGTCAGTTTCGTCGAGGATAATGAACGGTGGTGGATTAACCTGACTCATCGCAAAAATAAGAGCGATGGAGGTTAAGGCTCTTTCCCCACCAGATAACATCTCGAGACCTTTAACGCGCTTATTAGGTAACTTAACACCTAACTCTACACCCTCTTCCTTTTCTTCGGTTTCTTCTTCACCTTCAGCATTTTCCTTTACGACTTTTTCGCGTACCATATTTAATGCCGCCTCGCCACCACCAAACATTAAGGTAAAGAATCGGTTAAACTCCACCGAAATCTTCTCAATCCCTACTAGAAACTGCTCTTTCAGCTTGCCATCGAGTTCGGCGATTAATTCACGTAACTTTGTGATAGAATTTGCTAAATCAGTTAACTCATGCGCTAAAAATTCGTCACGCTCTTTAGCGTCCTTATACTCTTTAATCACTTCTTCGGTTGCGCCGATACCCAACTCTTCTAAACGGATTTTTAGTTTTTCTAATCCGTGACGTCTAGTATTTTGGAGAGAACGATCTTCGTTTACTATTTCTTCTTTTTGTACAACGACCCCCGCATCATTTTTGACTTCATAATCATAGTACATAGATGCTCCTCGACCAAGAAGCGTTACCGCCTCCTGTAGTTCTCGCTTAAACTCCTCACGATCACGGTCAAGTACTGACAACTCACGATCAATTTTTTCTAACTTGGTCTCGAGCTCACGCTGTTCACCAATAAGTCGAAAAACCGCTCTTTCCGCCTCTCGCCCTGAACTTAACTGGGCACTACGCTCGGCTTTAAGTTCTTCATACTTCTGTTTGGCTATTTCTTCTTTCTCTTTAGCTTCTTCTAGTAGATGTAATAACTTTTTAAGATCTTGTTCTAATCGCTCAGTCTCCTCTTGATCAAACTTAAATGTATCATCTTCACTAACCACCGACTGACTCACAAAATGTCGTAGACGACTAACAATATCAGACAAAGCTTTTCTTAAAACATTAAGATCCTCTTTTGCTAGTACTTGCCCCACCTGTTTTTCAATATCTTCCACAAGAGCACTGACTTCAGTGTATGACACCGCCTTACCTTGTGGTGTCTGTCTTCGCCTTTCAAACTCCTCAAGCCGACGGCGAAGTAAATGTAGTTGACCTTCACACTTACTAATTTCCTTTTCATATTGCTGTCTGCCTTCGATGGCTTTCCGCATCAACTCCTCCACAGTTATAAGCTCACTCGAGTCCTGGGCCGATTCTGATGCCTTTAACAGCTCTTTAGCTTCTACTAGATCCTTCTTCGTCTTTTCTAACTGCTCCTTTGGAATCAATGCTTCACTGATTAGGCGATCATGATGATGAGCGATGTATGTATCTTCTCTCTTTAGATATTCGGCATAGACTTGTTTTAATTGCTCTTGTACTTCAAGCGACTTTTCGATTTTTTGGATCTGCTTCTCAAGATACTTGAGATGTGGTGCCGCTTCCCGACGCAAAGATTCTACCTGAGCGACATTTTCTAGCGTCTTGCTTAACTTCCTCTCAGCTTCCTGTTTTTTGTATTGATAGATTTTAAGACCTAAAGCATCTTCGATCATCTCTCTTCTTTCTTTAGCATTCGCTGACAAAATCCGATCAGCTTCACCCTGAGAGATTATGTGATGTCCTGTTGAGCCAATATTAGCTGAGGCTAACAGTTCCTGAATATCCTTTAACCTCACAGTTGAACCGTTCAACATATACTCATTCTGACCATCGCGATGCACAACACGTTCGATATTTATCTCATCAAACTCCAAAGGAAAAGTTCTTTTAGTGTTATCGAGTTTTATTGTTACACTCGCTCGATTACCACGTGCCAACTCCGATGATCCGCCCCAAATAAGATCTTCCCCTCGCTTACCACGCATGGACTTAACTGACTGTTCACCCAAGACAAAACGAAATGATTCAGCCACATTACTTTTACCCGAACCATTAGGACCAACTATCGCTGTGATCGGTACGGAAAATTCCAAATCGCTTTTCCGCGCAAATGATTTAAAACCACTAATGTGCAGCTCTTTAAGATACATAATTACCAATCTTCCGCCCCAACACTGTATACGGCATAATCTTCTTCAGCACCATCTATACTTGAAGGATACCGGGCGAATTCATCACCTACCGATACAGTAATTGCTTCTACCGACTGACGTAACAAAATCTTGTAGCCTACACCATCAGTCTTATAGTAAAACCCTTTACCAGCCTCATCCTCCATATTTGGATCAGTTGGCAAACTATCAATAAAGTCAGGTGCGAGGCCTTTTATATACTCACCATCTCCACACTCTTCATAACTACCCTGATCGGGTCCCGGTCCATAAAATTCTCCATTTGTCCCCCCTTGGCAATCCGGCGGATACGTACCATTCTGTGCTTTATAAAGCTCAACAGCGAGCTGTAACTCTTTTAGAGCTGCCATACGTGACTTATCGCGCGATTGTTTGCGAGCATCTTCAAAGCTGGCATAAATAATACCCGACAATATGGCAATGATCGAAATTACCACCATCATTTCGACTAGGCTCAACCCTTGTTTGAAGTTAATTTTTTTCATAATTAAAAGTTGTTGTTACAAATCACCGCACTAGTATTACTCCTGACTTCCGTATCATCGTCACCATCAGCAAACCCGCCCCAGACAGCATAAGTATCATCATCTACCGAACAGCTACTGCAGATATCAGAATCACAACTCGAGAACTCATGACTACTGTCAACTTGGTCGGATTCAACGGTATTCAAAGCCGCGATCTTATAGACACTTTGCGCGGCATTGGTTTTATAGACATAACCGCCACTTCCTGGTTCTTTTGGTAACACCGAAATGTACTCCGGCGCCAAACCAGCAATGTATTGATTTCCAGAACCATCAGCTGGGTATTCACCATTTTTATTTCGATAAAGCTCAACCGCATTCTGAAGGAGTCTTAAGTCCGCCTGTCTTTTAGCATCACGTGACTGACGTCCAGACTCGAGACCATTTATACCAATGACCGCCACCAAAATACCGATGAGAGCCACAACAATTAGTAGCTCAGTTAGGGTAAATCCGAACTGACTTTTCTTATGTCTCATCGGTAAATTATAACACGCCAAAAAATACCCCGGATAACTTGGTGGTAATATCTATTTAGTTATTTACTTATTCATCCCAACCCTTTGCAACGATAGCGTTTTGTGCCGCTTGCTGTTCCGCCTCCTGTTTGGAACGTCCTTTTCCTTCAGCCACCTTTTCTTGTCGCAAAAATACACCAATAGTGAAAACTCGATCATGATCAGGACCAGACTGTGAGACAGTCTCGTAAGTTGGAGTTACCGACACTTTGTCTTGTGCCAATTCCTGGAAGCGACTTTTAGCATCCTGCCATAGTCGCTTTTTTATAATATTTTCAACATTACCAAACAATCGATCGGCAATAAACTTTTCAGCCGCTTCGTAACCCTTATCAATATAAATCGCCCCGATACAAGCTTCGAAGACATTAGCAAGTATGTATTGTCTTGCCCTCCCTTCATCTTTAGCCTCACCCTTGGACATTAGAAGGTATTTATTGACCCCTAAAAGCTCTGAGGCACTTGATAATGAGTTGGTGTTCACCATCGCCGCCCGAATAGCCGTCAGGTCACCTTCAGGTTTATCGGGATACTGATGATATAGAAAATCAGTCACTACCAATTCTAGAACCGCGTCACCTAAAAATTCTAAACGCTCGTTATGGTCCCAAGTTGCTTCACGATGCTCATTCAGGTAAGAACGATGAGTGATAGCCGACAACAGTAGTAGAGAATCGCTAAAATTCACACCCAATATTTCCTGCAGACTGATGAGATCCTGCTCTAAGTTTCTTTCACTCATAAACTATGTTTTAACTAACTTTCCGTCCAACTAAAACAGTAATGGCCTTAGTGACAATTGGTAAAATATCTTCGTAAAAATTTAGCTCAAGTATTTCCGACACCTTAAACCACCTAGCATCGTCGAGACCTCCCTTTTTAGCAAGAACTAGCTCTTGATAAGGGGCTTTGGCTAAGAAATAATGAACTTGCTTTCTTATCTTACCCTTTTCTGGCTGTGACGCAACATACTCATTATTACCTAATTCAAGTTCAATCTCAACCGGTAGACCGATCTCTTCTCTTAGAGCGCGCGTTGCTCCTTCCTCGACAGTTTCCGATTCCTTTACCTTACTCTTTGACAAAGTCCAATGACCAAAAATATCGTGTACCAAAGCTAGATACATAAGACCACCCTCTTCGGCGTAGACAACGGCTCCCGAGAGTCGCTCGATCGGCATCTGATCAAAAGGAATATCTTTCTTTCGTTTTTTTCCGATTTCTTCTTTTCCTGGTTCGCCAATTTCTTTATAGACCGCACCCAAAACCCCGTTCACGAATCGACTGCTATTGTCACCACCAAACTGCTTGGCCAACTCGATCGATTCGTTAATTGCAACTTTGGCCGGCACTTCACTACGCTCACTAAACAAAAGCTCATAGAGACCAAGACGAAGAATGTTACGATCAACCGCCGAGATACGCTCAAGTGGCCACTCAGGAGCAGCCTTAGTAATTACTAAATCTAATTCACTTTGCTTACTCAAAATCCCATCCAACAACTTCTCCATAAACGGACGATCAGTCTTGTTGGGCGCAAACTCTTCAATATTTCTATTTAAAACTTCTTCAACATCCTTCTTAGCCAAAGCATTTAAATCCCATTCAAACAATGCTTGAAGAACGATACTACGTGATATGTGTCTATTGGCCATATTTAATGTACTAATTTCTACTGAGAAAAGTATAACATCTAAAATTTCGTGTTCTACACAAAATCCACAAAACCCCTTGCGGGGTTTTATTTTGCTTCTACTTTTGTTTCTTCGGCGACCTCTCCTTGTCCTTCTCCTCGTCTCGCTTCTTGTTTAGCTTTGATGCGGGCTTCTCGATCTTTCTTCTTGGCCGACAAATCAATCACGACTCGTCCATTATAAAAACCGCAATCCAAGCACATGTGGTGTGGTCGGTGTGATGCTCCACAGTTCTTGCAGACTGACAAAGCCGGGGCCTTAAGTCCGTGATGTGAACGGCGGTTAGCGGTATGTGACCGCGTATGTCTCATTCGTACTACCATAGTGGGAAAACTATAGCAAATCCTAGCAAAAAAGCAATCAAAATCCCTGGTTTTATTCTAGTCTTATTTTAAGCCACCAAATCACAGAAGGGATTGAGTAAAATTAACAGGCAAAAGAACAGCCCGGACTA